>LFIK01000525.1_pt1 | contig 28855 bp, 20 predicted proteins | sample 643401 | NCBI WGS metagenome assembly LFIK01 (sample SAMN03777447, study PRJNA286221) | soda lake metagenome | biome: soda lake; feature: Kulunda steppe; material: water; isolation source: sample T5-Br brine of Lake Tanatar-5 | place: Russia: Kulunda steppe | collected 2010-07
AAAAAAATCGCCTTAATTTGAGTTATATAAGTTATTGTTTTTTAAAAATTTGAATATTAACAACCTTGTTAAAGAAGCAAAATTTCTTTTTTCTAGACGACGCAGTGATTAATTTACATTCCGTACCTAAGCTACAGAAATTATAAACATGTAAAAAATAAGTCAACCACACAAAAAGAATTTAGGAATATCATTTAAACCTTTTTTGGTTGAATTAGTCTCATTTATAAAGCAAAATTATGAACAGAAAATACCTGCCGCTTTTTCTATTGATTTTCACACTTACCTTTAGTTCGTGTAGTATATTTCAGTCGAAAAAAGCACCTGCAAAAACCACAGCAAAACAGAAAAAATCTAAGAATGGCATAAAGCCTTACAACCAAGTAATTACTAAAGAGGCCAAAACCAATAAAGGCTTATTTGATGTCCACTTCCAAGACAATAAGTACTTTTTTGAAATTCCAGATTCTTTGCTTAACAGAGAAATGTTAATGGTAACAAGAATAGCCAAAACAGCCACTGGAATTGGATTTGGCGGAGGAAAACAAAACGAACAAGTGCTAAGATGGGAACGAAAAAACGACCGTGTAAACTTACGCGTTGTTTCGTATTCTAATTATGCGGCAGATTCTTTACCCATTCATGAGGCTGTAGTCAATTCTAATTTTGAACCTGTTCTTTTTTCATTTGATATAAAAGCATTCAAAAAGGATTCTGTGTCAAACAATTTGGTAATTGATGCAACCAATTTATTTATAAAAGATGTAAAAGCCATAGGTTTTCAGGATAGCCGAAGAAAACAGTATCAGGTAAAAGGTTTAGATGGTTCTAGGTCATATATCGATACTATTAGGTCTTTCCCTAAAAATATTGAAATTAGACACGTAAAAACTTATGCCGCTGGCAAACCACCATCTAACGCTAGTACAGGTTCTATATCTCTTGAATTTAGTAATTCTATGATTTTGTTAGATAAAGAACCTTACCGTAAACGATATTTTGACGAACGTGTAGGCTGGTTTGCAAGGGGCCAAGTAGATTATGGAAATGAAGCTCAACGTGCTAAATCAGTAAAGTATTTAGACCGATGGCGTTTAGAAGTAAAAGATGAAGATATTGAAAAGTTTAATCGAGGTGAATTAGTTGAGCCAAAGAAGCCTATCATTTATTATATTGATAGAGCAACCCCAGAAAAATGGCGTCCTTACATTAAACAAGGGATTGAAGATTGGCAAGTAGCTTTTGAAGCAGCTGGCTTTAAAAACGCCATCTTAGCTATGGATCCACCTTCTAAAGAAGAAGATCCAGATTGGAGTCCTGAAGATGCTAGGTATTCTGTAGTTCGGTATTTAGCTTCACCAATTCCTAATGCCAACGGACCTCACGTAAGTGATCCTCGATCAGGAGAAATTATTGAATCAGATATTAATTGGTATCACAATGTAATGACTTTATTGAGAAATTGGTTTTTTGTACAAACGGCAGCTATTAACCCTGAAGCAAGAAGACCAGAATTTAAAGATGAAGTAATGGGCGAATTAATTCGTTTTGTGTCTTCACATGAAGTTGGCCATACATTAGGTCTTCCTCATAATATGGCAAGTTCTGCTGCTTACCCTGTAGAAAAACTAAGGGATCCTGAATTTACAAAAGAATTTGGTACAGCGCCTTCCATTATGGATTATGCAAGATTTAATTACATTGCCCAACCAGAAGATGGGGATGTAGCCTTAATGCCCGTAGTTGGCCCATATGATAAATATTCAATCATGTGGGGATATAGACCAATTTTAGATAAAACCCCAGAAGAAGAAAAAGAAATTTTAGATCAATGGATTTTAGAAAGAGCAGATGACCCAATCTACCGTTTTGGAAAACAACAAAGTGGTGGTGTAATTGACCCAAGTGCACAAACCGAAGACCTTGGAGATGACGCTATGTTAGCCTCTCATTACGGAATCAAAAATTTAAAAAGAATTGTGCCTAACTTAACTGAATGGACTTATCAAGAAGGCGAAAGTTATGACGATTTGAAAGATTTTTACAATCAGGTTTTTGGCCAGTATAACCGCTACATGGGGCACGTAACTGCAAATATTGGTGGTATTTATGAATACTATCATACCTATGACCAAAAGAAAGACAATTATATTCATGTAGAAAAAGATAAACAAAAAAGAGCCTTGCAATTTTTACTTGATGAGCTTTATGAAACACCAGAATGGCTAATTGTTCCTGAAATCTACAACAAGATTCAATACGATGGCTACTTAGAGCAAGTAAGAAACTACCAAGATAGAAACTTAAGTAATTTGTTAGATTTTGGCAGAATGGCCAGAATGATGGAAAACGAAGAGTTGAACACTAACGAAGCTTATGCATTAAAAGACATGATGGGCGACTTAAGAAACGGTATTTTTCAAGAGTTAAAACGCGGTGAAGCGATTTCTAGAATTAGAAGAAATCTACAACGTTCTTATGTAAGCCAGATGCATAAAGTAATGACCGAAGAACAATCTAAGGTTCCTGCAAGGTATAGAAGATACATAAACCAAAGTTCAATTGATGTAATAAATTCTGATGTTCGTGTAATAGCTAGAGCTGAATTAAATCAACTAGAAAGAGATTTAAAAAGAGCGCAACGAATTACAAGAGATGAGATGACAAAATACCATATTCAAGATTTATTAATCCGTATAGATAACATACTAAATCCAAAATCATAAGTTGTTGATTGATTGAAGTTGATGAAAAGCGTCGGTTTTACAGAAAACCGGCGCTTTTTTTATTGAGTACTAATTTAAACCTTAAATAAGGGTTTATACCATTTATCTAGTGAAATTTATCAATTAACTGTAATAATTCATCCACCTCTGAAAGGCGATTAAAATAGTGAAAACTTACCCGGATCCCCGACCTTCGCTTAGCACAATATATGTTATTTTTAACGCAAATATCTAAAAATTGATCTGGTAATTGTAGGTTAAAAATATGGGTATGAACTTTTCTTAGAGCTACATTTTTTTCAAGAATGCCTCTTTTTTTAAACTCTTCAAATGCATAACGAGAAACTTCTTGTATCTGATATTGAATAGCTTGTATTCCAATTGTTTCAAAATGAAGTTTTAGCGCAGTCTGCAAGCTTAGAAAAGGATTCAAATTCCAATGACCAGGTTCTAAAAAGCCTACTTTTCGCATAGGCCCATCAGGTTTATAAAGCTTGGAGTTGCTTCCTGCACTTTTGGGTTCAATTTGATCTATGAATTGGTCTTTGAAAAGAAAAAAACCATTTCCCCAACCAGCATGAAACCATTTGTAAGCACTAGCTCCATAGGCATCAAAAGGAGAATTTTCAAAATCAAAAAATCGTGTGCCGGCAGATTGAGTTGCATCACAAATAAGCTTTAAATTTGGAAAATTCAATTTTAATTCATTCAAAAAAGCTTCAGTTAAGGCCACACCATTTAAAAACTGAACTTCACTAAAAATAAAATAATCTATAGAATGTGCTTGTAAAGCTTTGCGTATATTTTGTTCTAAATTCTCATCAATAGAGGCATAGCAAATCTTGAAATCTCTGTTTTCTATGGGAAGGTTGACAGAAGGATAATCTAAGCTTAAAAGTAAAACCTTAGAAGCAGTAGGTAAGGCTTCTGCAATTGCATTCATTCCATAAGAAAAACTAGGAATTAAAGCCGTTAGTTCTTTTTTAGCCCCCAAATAATTAGCAACATCTGCCCTAATTTGATCAATGATTTCATCTTCCTCTAAATTTAATTGAAAAACATCTTCATAATAGCGTTGATCAATATTTTTTTTGGTTGTCATCACTTCTTCAGATAACAAACCAATGGATGCAGTGTTTAAATAAATTCCGTTTTTAAGAAAAGGAAAGTGTGTGGTGTAATCCATTTTAAATCGACTTAATAATTTCAGAAAAAAGCTTAACCAATTTTGGTTCTGCTTGATTAGCTACTTGTATAATTTCTTCTACATTCACCGGCGATAAATGATCAGGGTCACATTCATCAGTGAGAACAGAAATGGCCGCTACAGGAAGTTGAAGATGATTAGCCACTATAATTTCTGGAACTGTACTCATGCCTACAGCATCTGCACCAATAATTCCTAAATACCTGTACTCAGCGCGCGTTTCTAATTGAGGTCCAACTACAGAAGCGTAAACTCCTTGATGTAATATTATACCTTCTGAAGCTGCAATATTTTCAAACTTATGGTTAAGGTCTTTGTTGTAAGGAGCTAGCATATCAACAAAACGTTCGCCAAATTTTGAAACCCCTTTAAATGCTAAAGGTGATCCTCCTTGAAGGTTAATATGATCAGTTAGCAACATAAGTTCTCCTTTTTTGTAGGTTTTATTAATCGCTCCTGCTGCATTTGATACTAATAGTTGCTGGATTCCAAGTTGATGCATAATTCTTACAGGATAGGTGACGTCCTGTAAGGAATAGCCTTCATACAAATGAAATCTACCTTGCATTACAACTACTTTTTTCCCTGATAATTCACCGTAAATAAATTTACCTTGATGAAACTCTACTGTAGCAGTTGGAAAATGAGGAATATGGTTGTAGGAAATTTCAACTTCAACTTTTATATAGTCAACCAGCTTGCCTAAACCTGTTCCTAAAATGATTCCTATATCGGGTTTTTCAAACCCCTTTTCTTTTAAAAAAGCTACTGTTTTATTCAACTGTTCTTTCATATTATCATATTTTAAATTATTTCATTAAAGTAGGTGGCTTTAATGATTACCAAAAATAAGGATTAAGAATTGTTATTACGTATTTTAGCAGTAGGATTTCTTGATAACGTGAAATACTTTTTGTTCTTTTTTTTATTAAAAATACAGTATAAAGTTAATTTTAATCTAGTTTTAGTTTTAGGTTTTTGTTTCTTATCATTTTTAGAGGTATCAAAAACAGGAGAAAGCTTAAGCTAGTTAAGTTGCCTTATCAAGGTTGATACAACAACTCTTTTCTTATAAGCATTGTATTTAAAACTTTAGTTAAAAACATGTCACAAAGTTGAATTTGAGCTAAGTTAGTTATTTTCGTAAAAAAAAGATGAACTCCCAACATAACAATCGACTAGCTCTTGCTTCTAGCCCTTATTTACTTCAACATCAACACAATCCTGTAGATTGGTATGAGTGGGGCGAGGAAGCTTTACAAAAAGCCAGGAAGGAAAATAAACCCTTGCTAATTAGCGTAGGTTATGCTGCTTGCCACTGGTGCCACGTAATGGCGCATGAATCTTTTGAAGATCAAGAGGTAGCTAAACTCATGAATGCCCATTTTGTTTGTGTCAAAATTGACCGTGAAGAACGCCCAGATATTGATCAAATTTATATGGATGCCGCTCAAATTTTGACTGGAAGAGGTGGTTGGCCATTAAATGCCTTTGCTTTACCAGACGGACGTCCATTTTATGCCGCTACTTATTTCCCTAAGGAGAATTGGAAAAAGGTCTTAGCTAATGTAAATAAGGCATTTAATACACAATTAAAACAGTTAGAAGATACTGCACAAAAGTTAACTGAGGGTATTCAAATGGGAGATTTAGCTGAATTTGAACCTACAACTTCAACAAGACACTTTACAGCAGCTGATTATAATGATTTATTAGGCAGTTGGGTGAAATTTTCTGACGTAGAAAAAGGAGGTTTTAGAGGAGCTCCTAAATTTCCAATGCCAAATTCGTGGGAATTCTTGCTTCAGTATTATGCTTTCACCACAAACCAAACCGCATTAGAAGCCCTTGTTGTAACTTTAAATGAAATGGCAAAAGGAGGAATATATGACCAAATAGGTGGTGGTTTTGCAAGGTATTCTGTTGATGATGTATGGTTGGTGCCTCACTTTGAAAAAATGTTGTATGACAATGCTCAACTCATTAGTTTATTCGCCCAGGCGCATCGTCTTTTCCCTAATCCTTTTTATGAAAATATAGTTGCTGAAAGTATTGATTTTGTAAACCGAGAGCTAAAAGGTAAATCGCCTGGTTTTTATGCCTCTTTAGATGCAGATAGCGAAGGCGAAGAAGGAAAATACTATGTGTGGGAATACAAAGAAATTAAAAGGGAAATTCACGATGAGGATTGGCCTTGGTTTAAAGAATTTTATCAACTAAAACCAGAAGGAAATTGGGAAAATAATAAAAACATACTACACTTAAAAGAACTCCCAAAAAAATTTGCATTGAACAACAAAATTGAGGTTGAAGAGCTAATTAATAAAATTAACACTTATAAGAAAAAATTGCACGAAGTAAGATGGAAACGTGTTCATCCTGGTCTGGATGATAAAGTTCTAACTTCATGGAACGCCATGATGATGAAAGCGTTAGTGGAGGCTTCAAAATCACTTCAAAACTTAGATTATTTAAAACAAGCTGAAGATTTAGCTAGTTTTATGTATCAAAATTTAAGAACACCAACTGGCCACTTAAAACGAAATTTTAAAAATGGAAAAGCAAGTATAGATGCTTTTTTAGAGGATTACGCCTTGCTAATTGAATCCTTGATTAGCCTATATCAATTAAGTTTTGAAATAAAATACTTGAATTGGGCTTATGAATTAGCTGAAATTTGCTTAACCGACTTTTATGATGAAAACTCAAGCATGTTCTTTTTTACTTCTTCCCGAGGAGAGCAACTTATTGCTAGAAAAATGGAACTTAACGATAATGTAATTCCTGCTTCAAACTCAGTAATGGCCAAAGTTTTATTTTTATTAGGTCATTTTTTTGATGAAAATAAAAAAATAGAAATTAGTAAGCAAATGTTATCTCAGGTTGAAAAAAAATTATTTAAGTCAGGTCCGTATTATGCCAATTGGTCGCAGCTTGCGGGCTGGTTAGCTTATCCGCTGAAAGAAGTTGCTGTATTAGGAGATGAGGCTTTTAAGATTAGTTTTAAAATGCAAAAAAACTACTTCCCTAATGCAATTTTTTTAGGGGGTAATGATGAAAATTTAGATTTACTAAAAGGAAAACTAAAAGAAGGAAAAACAACTATCTATATTTGTAAAAACAAAACTTGTCAACAGCCAACTACTGATATTCAAAGTGCAGTTAAAGACCTATTAAGTGAGCATTAAAAGAATGCTGACTAAAAAATTCACAAAAAAGTTCCTGCCTGGTGGCTCAGGCAGGTTGACAAAGTGTGAGAATAACCAAACTCAGGTTATAAGCTGTTTAACAACGGTAGATAACTAGTTAAAAAACTTGTTGAATAAATAAAAAAAAGTCCACACCAACAAAGTACTTATAAAAGCAGTTGTACCTAACTTTCCGCCAAAACCAACAAAAATTTTTAAGCTTAATACGTAGATTACACCACATATCAATCCGCCTACAAAAACTAGTGGCATTGAACCTATAGTAGTACTTGTCATGCCAACAAAGCTACCTGCAAAAACTACTAATGCTAAATTTGGAATGTTAAAAAGATGGCCAATACCTGCTCCTATCAATCCAACAATACAGGAAGCGACAACAACCGAAACTCCATTTTTGTGAAGTAAATAGGTGGCAATTGCGCCTAAAGATGATGCTAAAATGAGTAAAAATTGACTGAGCATAATTATTTTTTATATAAAAATAGTGTTTTAATGATTGGTCATATTTATTATAATTCAATAAGAATACCTATACCTAATTGTTGTTTCCATTGAATTCTAGGACCATCATCAACTAGTTCTCCTTCTTCATTATTTCGTTGAACCTTAATATCATCATCATACCTTATATGCGAACCTATTCTTGCTTTAATAAATTCATTAACTCTAAAGTCAATAATTAATTCCCAGTCCACATCAATATTCCCAAAGTTCTGAAAATAATCGGTAAAGAGGCTTAGCCTACTATAAGCTTCTATATCTTCTGTAATTTGTTTTCTATATTCATTTTTTAATAGAATACCTGTTTCTCCCCTAATTCTTCTTCCTTTAGATAGAATATTACCATCCTCATCTCTAACAGCTTCCCTTACCCCAAAAGCTCCGTCATTTGCTAAACGTTGATTTAATACAAAGGTGGTTTTTTGTGTAAGTGGTGAAATGTAAAATAATAAATCATTTTTATCAATTTTATATTCAGCTCCTGCTCCTAGAAAAAAGTAACCAGGCGCCATAAAATGTGATATACTATTATCTCTGTTAGGATAATTATAACTACCTGTAAATTGTGATTGAAAACTTGATCTCACTGTATGATACCAATCAGATTCATTACTAAATTTATAACCAAAGGTGGAAACTAATTCTAAATGATCATCTGTTTTTCGATAACCTTGACCTTCTTGTCTATTCAGACCAAACCTACCAATAAATTCATTGTTCCAACGCAACAAGCCTCGTTTGAATGTTCTTCTAATTCTTACATCAGCTAATCCATTAACAGAACCTTGTCCACCAGCATTCCAGTTGGTTAAGGAAAGTTGTCCAAAATCAAAAGAAAATCGATTGGTGTGTGACCACCAAGAATGGGGTGCTGGAATTTTGATTAACTCATATTTTTTAACCTCATCTAACCGAAGATCATTATAGTCGCTAACAAGCTTTTTTACTCTTGGTTTTTTGAGGAATACATTAATTGGCCTTTCTTTTTGAAAAAACATAGGATGCCTTTGCCCGTATGCTTCAAAAGCAAATACACAGACAACAAAAAGAATAAAATAGCGAGACATCTAGTTATTTAGTATTCAAACGTACCGTATTGCGATTTAATTGTAAGCTTTTTGCTTTTACTTGCTTCCACACGTCCAATAACCTGTGCATCAACATTAAATTTTTTGGAAATTTGAATAATTTGTTCTGCAAAAGCTTCTTCTACATAAAATTCCATCCGGTGACCCATATTAAAGACTTGGTACATTTCTTTCCAATCGGTATTGCTTTCTTGTTGAATCATCTCAAAAAGAGGTGGTGTTGGAAACAAATTGTCTTTAACAATGTGAAACTGATCCACAAAATGAAGAATTTTAGTTTGTGCGCCTCCACTACAATGTACCATTCCATTAATGTTTTTAGCGCCTACTTTTTCAAGTATTTGCTTAACTATGGGCGCGTAAGTTCGCGTGGGTGATAAAATCAATTTCCCTACATCAAGGCTTGTTGAAGTTGAATCGGTTAGGTTTTTTGTCCCCGAATAAACCAATTCTTCTGGGACTTTAGGATCAAAACTCTCTGGGTATTTTTCGGCGAGTTTTTTACATAACACATCGTGTCTTGCTGAAGTTAAGCCATTACTACCCATACCGCCATTGTATTCACTTTCATAAGTAGCTTGTCCTGAAGATGACAAACCAACAATAACATTTCCCGCTTTTATATTGGCATTATTGATTACCTCGTTTCGCTTCATTCTTGCGGTAACCGTAGAGTCAACAATTATTGTTCTAACTAAGTCACCAACATCGGCTGTTTCGCCTCCTGTAGAATGAATGCTTATTCCGTGTTGTCTTAAATCGTCTAAGATTTCTTCTGTCCCGTTAATGAGCTGTGCAATTACTTCCCCTGGAATCAAGTTTTTATTTCTTCCAATGGTAGAAGACACAAGAATATGATCGGTAGCCCCAACACATAACAAGTCATCAATATTCATGATTAGCGCATCTTGGGCAATTCCTTTCCAAACAGAAAGGTCTCCCGTTTCTTTCCAATACATATAGGCTAAGGAAGATTTTGTTCCAGCACCGTCGGCATGCATGATTAAACAGGATTCCTCATCATTAGTGAGGTAATCTGGAATAATTTTACAAAAAGCTTTTGGAAAAAGTCCCTTATCTACATTTTTAATGGCCTTATGGACGTCTTCTTTTTGTGCTGAAACTCCTCTCTGTGCGTATCTTTTACTTGGATTTTTGCTCATTTCTTTTATCTTCAAAACTCCTGCAAAAGTACATATTATAGATGGAAGTGATAGTTTTTTTTAAAAATTGTTTATGGCCCAAATAAATTCATAAATAAAGCTTTGAAGCACAAATGCCTCAAAGCTTTTGTATAAATCTGCAGGTTATAAAACCGTTGAATTTTTTAGACTGTTTCTTCCTCTAATGTTGGATAATCTGTGTACCCCTTTTCCCCTGGCACATAAAAAGTATCTTCATCCCAATCAGCTAGAGGTGCGTTTTTCTCAAAGCGTATGGGTAAATCTGGATTAGAAATAAATAACTTACCAAAAGCTACTAAATCAGCGTGGCCTTCTTCAATTACTCTGTTTCCACTTTCTTGGTCAAAACCAGCATTAATCATTAAGTTACCATTGTAAATAGGTCTGAAATGTTGAGCAATATTTGTAACTAGAAAATCATATTCACTTACATCATTAAAAGGTTCAGAAAGGTGAAGATAAGCTAGGTTATAGTCATTTAATCGGTTAACGATATATTCAAAAGTAGGTATGGTTTCTTCATCAGCTTCCATTCCAAAAATTCCGTGGAGTGATGGATTTAATCGAACACCTATTCGGTCTTCAGGCACAAAAACCTTAACAGCATCTATAATTTGAAAAAAGAATTTTGCTTTGTTTTCCATACTCCCTCCGTAATCATCGGTTCTTTGATTGGAAGAATTATTAAAGAATTGATGAATTAAATAACCGTTAGAAGAATGAATTTCAACCCCATCAAAACCAGCATCCATGGCATTTTTACCTGCTGTTTTAAATTCTTGAATGGTAAGCATGATTTCTTCTCGGGTCATTTCTTTTGGTGTAACAGTATCTTTAAATCCATCAGGCGTATAAGACTGAGAATTTGGATTAATAGCACTTGGAGCTAATGGTTTTTCTCCATTGTGAAAATCAGGGTGTGACATTCTTCCCACATGCCATAGCTGAAGAAAAATTTTACCTCCCTCTTCATGCACTGCTTCAGTGACTTTTTTCCAACCTTCAACTTGTTCTTTTGAGTGAATTCCAGGGGTATTTACATAACCAACGCCTCTAGGAGAAACTTGCGAACCTTCTGCAATAATTAATCCTGCTGAAGCCCTTTGACGATAATAAGTAGCATGCATGTCCATAGGTTTTTTAGCTTCATTGTCCGCTCTACTTCTAGTCATTGGTGCCATAATCACTCGATTTTTTAAGGCTAAACCTTTTAAATTAAATGATTGCAATAAATTTTGTTCTTTACTCATCTTTTTTCGGACAAATCTAAATAAGCTTTTACTATTAATTTTTAAATTTATTATAAACCTGAGTTCGCTTATTCTCACTTTGTCAAAACTATTTTAAATAGTGAGATACGAAGTTTTTTAAGACGTGATAGCTATAATTGCGAAGAAAAAAAGTAAAGGAGACTGCTGTTTAAAACTGCTTTCTCTATTTCATTCAATAAGAACATTCATTTACGGCGTTAATTTTATCATTTTTTTCTATCTCTCAAGACTTTGGAATAAGTCAATACTATTAAAATAACAATTGCTGCCGCCAACACAAAAAACCAATTATCTGTAAAAAATTCCCAAATGCTTTCGGGGGTGTCTCTAGGTTGTCCTGGCTTAGGTAGTTCGCTTTGCATAATTACAAGTTTTTAAGGTAATCACTTAACATATCTTTAAACTGATAGCCATTGGTGATTTTATTTTTATCTAATTTCTGAAAGATACACAAATTCCACAAAACTAACTCTTTAAAAAAGTTTTCATTTTCAGCTGAAAGGTGTTTTTTAATAAATTCATTCAAAGCTTCAGAAGCTTTTAGGGATAACTCATACTCATCATTAGAGGCATTATCGAGTAATTCAATATCGTTACCCTCTGCAAACCACTGCATGATGTCTGTATATTCATTTTTTTCGCCTTCTTTTTCCAGCTTTTTTATCTCTGGAAAGTGCTTTTTGAAAATAGATTGCATTGCCTTTTCTAAAAGTATTTCAGCTACTTGGTCGGCACCCGCCTGTTCACCTTCATAAAGTAATTCAATTTTTCCTGTAATGGCGGGAATAATTCCATTAAAGTCCATCAGCCTTATACTTGTTGATTGATCTTGATTGAGAAGACTTCTTCGCTCTGCGGTACTCATTAAATTTTCAAGGGCAGAAATACTTAAACGCGCACTCACCCCACTTTTTACATCAACGTATTCACTTTTTCTAGCCTCAAAGCTAATCTGCTCTAGTAAATCTTTAGCTACTTCAGGAATTTTTATGTGTTGGTTGCGCTCTTCAATTGCTTTAGCTTCTTGCGCGGTAATTTGTTTAGCAATTTCTATGGTTTCTGGATAATGGGTAAGAATCTGAGAACCAATTCTATCTTTTAAGGGAGTTACAATGCTTCCACGGTTGGTGTAATCTTCTGGGTTGGCTGTAAACACAAATTGTAAATCCAAAGGTAACCTGAGGTTAAAGCCTCTAATTTGGATATCTCCTTCTTGCAATATATTGAACAAAGCCACTTGAATACGAGCTTGTAAATCGGGCAATTCGTTAATAACAAAAATACAGCGATTGGCCCTTGGTATCATTCCGTAATGAATAACGCGTTCATCTGAATAACTCAACTTCAAATTAGCTGCTTTTATAGGGTCAATATCTCCAATTAAATCGGCTACACTTACGTCTGGAGTAGCTAATTTTTCGGCAAATCGATCTGATTTATGAAGCCATTCTACCGGAGTTTCGTCACCTTTCTCCTGGATTATTTTTTTAGCAAAATTAGAAACAGGCTGAAACGGATCATCATTTATAGAGGAGCCTTTTACCACTGGAATCCATTCATCCAAAAGGCCAAGCATTGCCCGTGCAATTCTAGTTTTTGCTTGTCCTCTAAGTCCTAACAAATTGATATTGTGTTGCGATAAAATGGCACGTTCTATTTGCGGAATTACAGTATCTTCAAAACCTATGATTCCTTCAAAGCTATTGCGATTATCTTTTATATTTTGAATTAAATTTTTTCTCAACTCGTCTTTTACACTTTGGTAAGTGTAATCTGCTTGTTTTAATTCGCCTAAAGTTTGTATTTTGGGTTGATTCATTGTTTTTTTTATTTAGTTCTTCTTCTTCTGTTTTTTTCGTAATCTTCAAAAATCATTTCGCCTAATTGGTCTAAACCAGAGTAGAAGGCTTTTCCTTTATTGGATGCTGTAAAGTTTTGTACAAATTGCCTTAAATAAGGATCTGAAGCAATCATAAAGGTAGTTATTGGAATATTCAATTTTCTGGCTTGTGCAGCCATGTTATAGCACTTTTCAGTAATAAAATCATCTAATCCAACGCTATTTTTATAGTAGGTTCCGTCTGGCATGTGGAGACAACTTGGCTTACCATCGGTAATCATGAAAATCTGTTTATTGGCATTTCTTTTTCTTCGCAAAATATTCATGGCTAATTGTAAACCGGCTACGGTATTAGTATGATATGGCCCCACTTGCAAGTAAGGCAAATCTTTAATTTTAATCGGCCAAGCATCATTTCCAAAAACCACAATATCTATACTGTCTTTTGGGTAGCGTGTTTTAATTAACTCAACCAGCGCCATAGCTACTTTTTTGGCAGGTGTGATTCGGTCTTCGCCATAGAGAATCATACTGTGACTTATATCAATCATAAGCACCGTACTCATTTGGGCTTTAGCAGTTGATTCCTGAACTACTAAATCATCTTCTCTAAGTTCAAAATTATCAATCCCTTGGTTAACTTGTGCATTTTTCAAGCTTTCAGTCAGGGAGATTTTGCTCATTGAATCACCAAACTGATAGGCTCTAAGGTTACCTGTAGGGTCTTCGCTTGCTCCTTTATGTTTGGTTTTATGATTTCCTTCTTTGCTTTTTTTAAGTTTCCCGAAAATTTGTTCTAAAGCTCTTTTTCTAATGGCTTGTTCAGTTTTGTTAGTAATTTTTAGCCCACTTCCACCTGGCGTTTGAATTTCTTCACGCAGGTAGCCTTTTTTCTTTAAGTCTTCAATAAAATCTTCTAAGGTATATTCTGGAGTAGTTAGCTGATACTCCTTATCCAAGGCTTTTAACCAATCAATTGCTTCATCAACATCTCCAGAAGTATGGGTGATCAATTCTTTAAAAATTTCTAATAACTGATCAAACACCGAAGTCGATTTTGGTTGGTGTTTACTAAATTTTATACCGGTTTTGAAATACTTATTTTCCATTGCACTAAAATATTGCATTTAAAAACAAGACGGTGTTAATAGATGTTAGTTTTTTGAATGATTTAATTAAAGTGCAAGTTATCGGTTTTGGGGTAATTGGTTAAGAGCGGTGAGAAATAAGGGAGAAATCCTCATAATTATAGAATTAAAAGGAACTGTAGAAACCATATCAACAATAGTAACCTCAGAAGCACCAGAAAAAAGAGAAACCTCGCTAAGCATTTAATGAAGCCTTTGCTTGACTTACATATTTGTTTTTAAATTTGACAACTAAAACAACCGATCTTATAAGCATCCAAACAACAAAAGCTATCCAAATAGCATAGAGTTGTAAACCAAAATAATCTAAAATTAACAAAGTAGGAGTAAAACCAACAAAAGTAGCTACAAGAAGTAAGTTCCGAAGGTATTTTGCTTCGCCTAAGCCTTTAAATATACCATCAAACATAAAGGCAATTGCGTTGATAGGTTGCGTTACTATGACCACCCAAAAGACAGTTTTAAACAAGGCTAAAACAGTTTCATCTTTTGTAAAAATAAGTCCAATTTCTTCGTAAAAAAGGAAACATAATCCACCTAGAGCTAACGCAATAATTACAGCATACTTACTTATGTCTTTGGATAAGTTCCATAATTTCAGGTAAGCTTTTTCGCCCAGCAATTTTCCGCCAATAGCATTACCAGCATTGGCATATCCATCAATAAAAAAGGAGAAAAACAACCAAATATTCATCAAGATACTTTGGGTTGCAATGTATTTATCGCCATAACCTGTTGCATAGGTATTGGCCAGATAAATAGCTACATTTAACGATAAGGTGCGCACAAAAAGATTAAGACTCATTAAGAGTAGGTTTTTCATAGCAGGGTTAATTCTTCTGCGTAACCTAAGTCCAAAAGGTGTTTTAGTAAAGTAAAAATGAAGTGCAATTAACAGCATCACTAATTGAGCTACAACACTAGCAATAGCTGCTCCTTCAATATGAAGCGCAGGCACAAAACCTTCTATGCCATAGACTAAAATAAAACTCAAAACAACATTTAAAATTGCTCCGGTTAAACTTGCTTTCATGGCCCAAAGTGTATTTTGCAAACCTCTAAAAACACCAAAGATGGCAAAAGTAGTTAATGTAAGCGGGTAACCTAAAGCTCTTATTCGGTAGTAGTTTGTGCTGTATTCTAATATTAATCCGTCTGCATTATAAGCCTTAAATATGTAGGGTGCAAGTATGGCTGTAATAACATAAATAAAAAAACTTAAAAGTAGGTTGAAAAAAATAACCTGTGGTACTAAAGTCTTGATAGAATGTATTCTTTGATTGCCTAGTTTTTGCGAAACCGTAGCAGAAATTGCCGTTTTGGTTTGCGCAATAATCCAAATAATAGCCGACAAAAAGGAGCCTACTATCCCAACAGCAGCAAGTGCTTCTACAGAATTTTCTTTCAAGTTTCCAACAATACCAACATCCGTTAAGGAGATTAGTGGCTCTGCAATACCTGCAATAATAGCAGGAACTGCAATTTTATTGATTTCCTTAAAAGAAACTTTCTCTTGCATTTTTAGTTAGAGTACATCTAATATTCGTTCAAGTTGCATTCCTCTAGAGCCTTTAATCAAAATAAGTTGATTTTCTGGAAGGTTTTTTTGGATTGCAGTAGCAAGCTGTTCGTAAGTTTCAAAAACTTGATATCCCTTGGGTAAACTCGCGTTTTCTAAAGCTTTGTAAAACAAACTTCCGCAGAAATAAACATTGCTAAAAGCTTCTTGCTGGCAAAGTTTAAATATATTAAAATGCTCCATGTAAGTGTCTTCACCAATTTCAAACATATCACCTAAAATTAAGCTTTTCTCATTTTGATGCTGACTAAAATTTTTAATTGAAGCTTCCATACTTGAAGGGTTGGCATTATAAGCATCAAGGAGTATTTGGTGTGATTTTTTCTGAATAAATTGAGAGCGATTTTCTTCAGGTTCAAAGTCTTCTAGCGCTTTTTGTATGAGGTCTATTTCTACTCCAAAGTAAATAGCAATACCAACCGCATTAATAACATTCTGAAAGTTATATTCGCCTGAAAGTGGGGTTGTAAAAGTTGCGTCTTTAAAACTAAATTTGATAAAAGGAAAGCTTTGTTGCAAGTCAAATTGGTAATTGGCTTCAGTAGTTCTTCCTACGCTTATTGACTTCATGTTTTTAGTGAGCTCAACCTGCTTTGGATCATCGTTGTTGATAAAAGCAATTCCATTATTTTTACTCAGGTGCTGATAAAGTTCACTTTTACCTTTAATTACGCCTTCCACTCCACCAAAACCTTCTAAATGTGCTTTACCAAAGTTAGTGATCAAGCCATAGTCAGGCTGTGAAATACTGCATAAAAAATCAATTTCCTTTTGGTGATTGGCTCCCATTTCAACTACGCCATATTCAGTTTGAGCATGGAAACTAAGTAAAGTTAATGGAACACCAATATGATTATTCAAATTTCCTTGCGTAGCCTGAGTTTTGAATTTTTTACTAAGCAACGTATAGACTAACTTTTTTGTAGTTGTTTTTCCATTGCTTCCTGTGATACCAATTATAGGAATGGATAGTTGATTTCTGTGAAAGTTAGCTAACAACTGTAAGGTTTCAAAGACGTTTTCAACAAAAATACAATGCGGTTGATTTTGTAATGAAGAATCATCAACCACAGCGTAACTAGCCCCTTTTTTGAGGGCTTGATTTACAAATTTATTCCCATCAAAATTATCTCCTTTTAGTGCAAAGTAAATTTGATTTTTTTTTAGTTTTCTAGTGTCGGTGCAAACACCTGAAGCATTTAAAAAGAGTTGATAGATTTCTTTGATGTTCATTTTGAATTGAATTAAAAAAAGCCCTTCGATTAAAAAGGGCCTTTGTATTGAAATTAAATTTTATAGACTAGTTTCTAGATCTACCTTTTTGATTAGATTTAGAACCAACTTTAGACATCGCATTTCTAAATCCAATATAGTCGGTAGCCATATGCTGTGGGTAGAATCTTCTTTGCGCTGGATCTAACCAATAAGCTCTATCTCTCCAAGAACCTCCTTTATAAACTCTAACCTTATCGTCTATCAATGTAGTTCTGTTATTAGATTCATCTTTTTTTCTTAATAAATTACCATCTTCATCTGTGGTCATTTCATTAAGTGGAGCATTGTACATTCTTTGATCTACAGATAAATCACCTCTTTCATTATAGTAAGAAGATGAAGCTTTATCACCATCTCTAAAGTTTTTATTGTACGCTCGATCAAATTGAGTTCTCATGAAAGTCTCTTCCTCTCCAATTTCTTCTTTTTGAATTTCACCTGGAAGGTTGATAGCAACAATTTTTGAGTTAGGTAAAGTATCAAAAACTATTTCATCTGGAGCAAGAACTTTAATAGTTCCGTCCTCGTTAATCACATTTCTAGTATAAACATTACCTCTAAAATAGTTGAAATCGTTAAATTCGTTATCAACACGAGGTCTATAGACATCGGCTACCCACTCAGCTACGTTACCAGCCATATCATACAAACCGTAATCATTAGGCTCATAAGACATTACTGGAGCGGTAATATCTGCGCCGTCATCACTCCATCCAGGAATTCCACCGTAATCTCCAGAACCTTGTTTAAAGTTCGCTTTTTGATCACCTATGGTTTTTCTCTTTTCTGATCGCGTATATCTTCCGTCCCATGGATATTTTTTTCTACCTCTATACGAGTTGTAATCTCTAAGTGAAGTTTCACCTAAAGCGGCAAATTCCCATTCGGCTTCAGTAGGAAGTCTGTAATCTGGATATAGCACTCCATCTTTACTTTGAACGTAAATTTCACTCATTTCTCCATCTTGTCCTTCTCTTCCTTTTTTGTTTGACTTTCTACCTCCACGAAGCATATCCTCATCACCTCCGTAAGCCTGTGTTGGTGCGTTTAGATAAGTATCAGTATGAAAACTACTAGAAGCATCAGACTGTAAATAAGCATCTTTTGAAGTAAATCCTTGATCTCTTAATACTGCTTCATTTACACGATCTGTTCTCCATTTGCTAAACTCAACTGCCTGAACCCAATTTACACCTACAACAGGATAATTCCCATAAGAAGGGTGACGTAGGTAGTTATTGGTCATATTTTCATTAAATCCAAGAGGATTTCTCCATACTAGCGTATCTGGTAAAGCCCCGTAGTAAATATTTCTGTAGTTTGATTCAGTTGGAGGATAAGTACGCTTCAAATAATCCAGGTATTCTAGATACATGAAGTTAGTCACTTCTGTTTCATCCATATAAAAGCTTTGGATATGCTGTTGGGTTGGTGTATTATTCCAATCTTTCATAGGATCATCTTGAACCCTACCCATGGTAAATGTACCACCCTCAATCAAAACAAGACCAGGAGCCGGATCCTGCTCATTGTAATCGGTTTTATATTCAATACCACCATCTTTTCCTGTAACATCCCAGCCAGTAGCACGAGAGTTTTTCTTGTAATTCCTAGAGTTATTACATGCCACAAGCGCAATTGAGGCACCTACTAATAACGTTGCTCTAACAAAAAATTTACATTTCATAATTAAAATTTAATCTCTAAATTCGGTTCGCAATATAAGAATAAACGATATAAAATCAATTATATTTTTACTTTTCTCAAAATAAACTTAAAAAATAAAAATTGAGTATTTTTGACTTTTAATAATACTTACTCAACAATATCGTTACAAATATATGTGAAGTAATATATAACGCACACTTATGAAAGTTAAAATTGCAGGTTTATTTATTCTATTATTCCATTTAGGTGTTATAGCTCAACAAAATAGGGTAGAATTAAATTGGAAAGATCCATATCTTTTATCAACCTCACCAGACAACACCATTGAAATTATAGGGTTTGATGGAAGAAATTTTGAATATAGTGACGTTGAACAACAAATTTATTATTCAGATTGGCTTGAAGGATCTACAAATTATGAAATCAAAAATATTACATATGAAAATGTTTCTAGTCATTTAGACCATATAGACACTGATAATCTGCCTTCAGAAACCTCTCTAGATGTAGTAAACTCTAGCGCTAGAGGAAAATCAAAAACTTATATTAAGTTTAATTTATTAATTAATAATAATGGAAACGTACAGCGTGTTTCTTCTTTTGAAATAGCTCCACTTCCTGGCAGACCAAATAGAACTACATTTTCAGATAATCAAGTTCCACAGAACCTGAATTCTAAATTAGCTAATGGAAAATACTACAAATTCTTAGTTGAAAAAACAGGTGTTCAGCGTATAGACAGGACTTTTTTAAGGCAGATTGGCTTCAATGTTAATCAAATCAACCCTTCAAACGTCAAAATTTATGGCCACGGCGGCGAATCTTTACCTTTGAAAAATGAGGATACTCCTACTTCATACTTCGATATACCAGAAATACCTCTTCAAATTAATGGAGGCGAAGATGGTAGTTTTGACGATGGTGACGAAATCTTATTTTTTGCTACTTCTACTGTGAATAGCCTTTCAGACACTAATCAAAGTCACATTAACCCTTATTCTGATGAAGCCTATTACTACATCACTATAGATGGCGGACCAGGTCTTCGCATTCCTGAAGCTTCTGAGCCTTCAGGTAACCCCGCCCATGTACTCACCACTTTTAGAGACGAACAATTTCATGAAATAGATGAGGTTTCTTTAGCATTGGTAGGCAGAAGATGGTTTGGTGATCGCTTCGATATTGTCACCGAAAGAACATTTAACTTTAATTTCCCTAATTTAGTAACTTCTGAAAACGCTAGAATTGAAGTTCAAGCGGGAGCCATAACAACCCAACCAACTTCAATGAACGTTAGTGTAAACGGCAATTCAATAGGTAATTTTAACCTAAACGGCATTGGAAGCACCTCCCCTGCTCGAGGCGGAGGCCTTACTAGAAACGACCTTACGCTGAATGAAGAGGAAGTTAGCGTAACACTAAACTACAATAAAGGAGGGAACCCTGCCGCAAGAGCTCACTTGGATTTCATCAATATTCAAGCTACTAGAAACTTAACTGCTACTGGAGAGCAATTTTTATTCACCAACCCTCAAGCTTCACTTCTAAGTGGCATAGGAGAATACCAAATCACAAATGCCAGCAGTGTAAATGCGGTTTGGGACATTACCAACCTTCACAATGTTAGCCGCTATTCGAATGCAACAAATGCCACAAATTTTTCATTTAAGACTACAATGGGAGACCAACGAAAATACATTGTTGTGGAGTCTTCAGACTATTACATTCCAAGAATAGACATGGGGAATAAAAATGTAGCAAATCAAAATTTGAAGCAAAGTATTTTCAGAAACCAAATGGGGCAAATGGAGGACTTTGATTATTTAGTAATAACACATCCCAATTTACTTGCTCAAGCACAAGATTTAGCTAGTTTTAGAGCTAACTTTGGCTTTAAAACCAGGGTAGTTACTACGCAACAGATTTACAATGAATTTAGCACAGGAAGACAAGAAATTGCAGCCATTCGAAATTTTGTACGCTACATCTATTACAATGCTTCAAATGAAAGCCAACGATTAAAACACATTGTTATTTTAGGCAGTACCTCAGTCGATTACAAAGACCGAATGGACGGAAATAATAACTTAGTTCCTACTTATCACACAAGACAAAGCTTTACCACAACCTCAGAAGGGTTTATGTCTGATGATTTCTACACCTTCATGGATCCTAATGAAGGGCTTATGAACGCCAGCGAATTAATGGATATTGCTGTAGGCAGAATACTGGCAGATAACCCGCAACAGGCCACACAAATGATTAACAAAATTAAAGATTATGAAAAAAGAGAATCTTACGCAAGTTGGAGAAATGATATTTTACTCATTTCTGATGATGCAAATACTACATTGGATTTTAATCGAATTATTGTAGAGCTTGACGATTTAGCTGACGAAATTTCAGACAATAAACCCGAAATCAATGTTAGAAAAATTCACACCGATGCTTTTGAGCAGATTTCTTCTGCTGGTGGAGATCGTTATCCAGATGTAAATGAAGCCATTACCAAACGTGTTGAACTTGGAGTTGCAGTTATGAATTACTTTGGTCATGGTGGTGAAAATGGATTAGCTCAAGAAAGAATTGTAACCAGAGACGATGTGACTTCTTGGAGAAATCCAGACCGATACAATGTATTTGTTACAGTTACCTGTGAATTTACCAAATATGATAATCCATTAATTGTTTCAGCAGGTGAATTATCATTTCTTAATCCCTCTGGCGGACCTGTATCTATGATTACGACCACTAGGGCTATCTTTGTGAGTGATGGCGTAAATTTCAACAGAGAATTAGCTCAATATATTTACGATTATAACAGTGATTTTATAAGCATTGGCGAAGCTCTTGTAAAAACAAAAAACAACCTTACTAGTAATGGTAAAAGAGTTGTACATTTACTTGGAGACCCTGCAGCCAGCCTTCCTTTTGGAAAACCAGGCATTAAACTCACTGAACTCAATGGCCAAGCTTTTGAACAAGCTTCAGATACATTAAAGGCCTTAAGTAAAAACAAAATTAAAGGTCAAGTAATTTTACCAAATAATCAAGTTGATCCCAATTTTAATGGTTCATTAACAGCTACTATTTTTGATAAACGAATAGAACGTGCCACCCTTGGTAACGACGGTACACCAGACAGTTTTGGGAACCTTGGTATTTTAAATTTTACCACATTAGGCGAAACCTTATTTAGAGGCCAAGCCAGTGTTAATCAAGGTGAGTTTGAAATTGAATTTATCTTGCCTCAAAACACACAAATACCCGTTGATAATGGTAGAATTAGCTTGTACGCATTAAATGACAGTAAAATTCAACAAAATGTTGGCTACAACAACGATGTTTTAATTGGGGATATTGACGAAAATGCGCCAGAAGACACGCAAGGCCCAATGATTGAATTATACATGAATGATGAAAATTTTGTTGATGGAGGAATCACCAATAACAACCCGTTTTTACTTGCCAAATTAAATGACGAAAGCGGTATTAATACGGCAGGTGGTATTGGGCATGATATTGTAGCAATATTAGATGAAGATGATGAAAATCCATTTATCCTTAATGATTATTACAAATCTGATCAAGACGACTTTACCAGCGGAACGGTTTATTTTCCAATTAGAGATTTAGAAGAAGGTTTACACACCTTGAGGTTTAGAGCATGGGACACCTACAACAATTCTTCCACTACAGAAATCACTTTCATGGTAACTAGCGAAGATGAAATACAGCTAACTCGCGTGTTGAATTATCCTAATCCATTTACTGACTATACCGAATTTTGGTTTAATCACAACAGACCATTTGAGCCATTAGAGGTGATGGTGCAAGTATTTACCGTAACAGGAAAAGTAGTTTGGACAGAAAATCAAATTATTAATACTGACGGATTTCTATCCAGAGACATTACTTGGGATGGAAGAGACGATTTTGGGAACCGAATTGGAAAAGGGGTGTATGTATATAAATTAGTCGTTCGCTCTACCTTAACTAATAAAAAAGCAGAAAAATACGAGAAACTTGTTATTTTGTAGTTGAATATAAATTCTATATTTGTCAATTCAACAATCAAAAAGACAATTTCTTATTAACCAAAGCGTTTTAAGAAAGCAAAAATTATAAAATGAAAACATCAAAATATTTAAGCCTTTGCTTAGTCATCATTGGTCTATTTCAGGCAAAAGCACAAACTGAACCCAACAGACCTATTACTACAGGTGTCCCATTTTTATTAATTCCTGCAGACGCAAGAGCTTCAGCAATGGGTGATATGGGAGTAGCAACTCCCGTAGATGTTTATTCACAGCAATGGAACCCCGCTAAATATGCTTTTTCCGAAAATAAACAAGGGATAGGTTTTGGCTATACTCCTTATTTACGTGAATTAGCAGACGATATTAACTTAGGAACACTTACCTACTATAATCGAATTAACGAAAGAGGATCTTTTTCTGCATCCTTACGTTATTTTGGACTTGGTGGTGTTGAACTAAGGGAAACGGCAGACCAACAACCACGTGAAGTTGAACCAAACGAATTTGGAATAGATTTAAGTTATTCACTTCGTTTAAGTGAAACTTTTGCCATGTCGGTTACAGGGAGGTTTATTCGTTCAGATTTTAGAATTCCGTCAGGACTTGGAAGCGCAGAAGCCGCTAACTCATTTGCAGCAGGAATACATGGATTTTATCGCTCCAAATCAAAGTTTTATGACAACATCAACATGGCTGGAAGATGGCGCGCTGGATTTGCTATAGATAATATAGGTCCAAAAATTTCTTATGATGATGGTGGATTTGATAATTTTATTCCAACCATGTTTAGAGCTGGTGGTGGTTTTGATTTCATTTTTGATGCTTCTAACCGCTTAGGAGTATATGTTGAAGCTAACAAAATACTTGTTCCTACTCCACCAGACTTTCCAGAAGGCGCAACTCCAGAAGAAATTAACCAAATAAGACAAGATTATTTGTCCCAAAATGAATACGCCGCCATTTTCACCTCATGGACAAGTGCTCCGGATGGTTTTTCTGAGACCTTTAGAGAAATTACTTGGTCTATTGCCACCGAATATTGGTACGAAGATGCTTTTGCCTTGCGTGCTGGATATTTTTACGAACATCCAGAAAAAGGGTTTAGGCAATATGCCACTATAGGATTTGGATTTAAATACACTTCTGTAATGATTGATGCTTCTTACTTATTTTCAACAGCACAAGGTGTTCAAAATCCATTAGAGGGCACATTGCGCTTCTCCATTTCTTTTAACCTAGGCGAAAAAAGATACGTAGAATTTTAGTCTATGAAGAAACAAAAAATTGTAACCGAGTTTGAAGTTTATGATAGCATTTTAGAATTACCTAGAGGCATTCAAACCTTGATGGAAGAAGCGAAAAAAGCAAGATTAAAAGCTTACGCCCCTTATTCTAACTTTTTAGTAGGTGCAGCTATTTTACTTAAAAACGATAAAATAGTTACAGGCAGCAACCAAGAAAACTCCTCTTATCCTTCAGGTCTTTGTGCTGAACGAACAGCCATTTATGCCGCTGGAGCCAACTATCCAAAAACAATTATTAAAGCCTTAGCTATTACAGCCGGTCCAAGAAACGTCATAAACACCACACCTGTGCCTCCATGCGGAGCTTGCAGACAAGCAGTGGCAGAATATGAACAAAAACAAAGTGAACCTATTGAAGTTTATTTCATGGCTCAAGAAGGAAAAGTGTGTAAAGTAAGTTCGCTTTTAGAACTTTTACCACTTGCATTTGATAAAGATTTTTTGAAATAATAATTCTCAAAAAGAATTTTAGTAACCAGTCAATTAAAAGTTAATTTGAATCAAAATCACAGCGAAAACCTTTTCGTTGCAAAGCTTGTATTATATTTCTTAAACAGATTTTTTTATCAATCATAAAATGCTACATTTGTATTTCGAATTTTTTTCAATAAAAGATTCGATTGGCTTTTAAAAATGCGGTATTCGTGAAAATACATCTTTCTAAAAGCAAGTATGATAAATCAAATGATTGGATAAAATGAAGAAGATCACTAAGGAAACTTACCTCAATTGGTACGAAGAAATGTTGTTCTGGAGAAAGTTCGAGGACAAATTAGCACAAGTTTATATTCAACAAAAAGTAAGAGGTTTCTTGCATTTGTACAATGGACAAGAAGCTATTTTAGCTGGCGCTTTACATGCCATGGATTTAGAAAAAGACCGCATGATTACAGCTTACCGAAATCACGTTCAGCCTATTGGCATGGGCGTTGATCCTAAAAAAGTAATGGCTGAATTGTATGGAAAAGGTACAGGAACTTCTCAAGGTCTAGGAGGTTCTATGCATATTTTTTCTAAAGAACACAGGTTTTACGGTGGTCACGGTATTGTAGGTGGTCAAATTCCTTTGGGTGCTGGTTTAGCCTTTGCAGACAAATACTTCAAAAGAGATAATGTAACTTTGTGTTTTATGGGTGATGGTGCAGCAAGACAGGGTTCTCTACACGAAACTTTTAACATGGCTATGTCATGGAATTTACCTGTAGTTTTCTGTGTTGAAAACAATGGTTATGCCATGGGAACTTCAGTAAAGAGAACATCCAATCACGAAGATATTTGGAAATTAGGTTTAGGTTATGAAATGCCTTGCGGACCCGTAGATGCAATGAATCCCGTAAAAGTTGCCGAAGCTCTTGATGAAGCTATTGAACGTGCGCGTTCTGGTGGTGGGCCAACTTTCTTAGACTTGAAAACCTACCGTTACAGAGGGCACTCTATGTCTGATGCTCAAAAATACAGAACTAAAGACGAAGTTGAAGAGTACCAAAAAATTGACCCAATTACACAAGTAAAAGAAGAAATTTTAGATAAAAAATATGCTTCTGAAGACGACATAAAAGAAATTGACAAACGCGTTAAAAGTCGTGTTAAAGAATGTGAGAAGTTTGCCGACGAATCTGACTTCCCAGAGCTTAATGTAATGTACGACGTGGTTTACGAACAAGAAAACTATCCATTTATTCCTCATAAATTATAAACTATGGCAGAAGTAATTAACATGCCAAGACTTAGTGACACCATGGAAGAAGGAGTGGTGGCTAAATGGCTGAAACAAAAGGGAGATAAAGTAGAAGAAGGTGATATTTTAGCTGAAATAGAAACCGATAAAGCAACCATGGAGTTTGAATCTTTTCATGAGGGCGTGTTACTACATATTGGTATTGAAGAAGGTGAAGGCGCTCCGGTTGATTCTTTGTTAGCCATTATTGGCGAGGAAGGTGAAGACATTAGCGATTTAATTAATGGAGATGCTTCAGCTAGTAAATCTGAAGACAAAAAAGAAAACAAGGAAGAAAAAGACGCTAAAGATACTGCTGAAACAACCGAAGATGAAGATGCTGAAGGGGGAGAAATTCCAGATGATGTTGAAGTAATTACCATGCCTAGACTTAGTGACACTATGGAAGAAGGCACGGTGGCTTCTTGGTTGAAAAAAGAAGGTGATGAAGTTGAAGAAGGTGACATTTTAGCCGAAATTGAGACCGATAAAGCAACCATGGAGTTTGAGTCTTTTCATGCGGGTGTGTTACTTCACATTGGTATTGACGAAGGTGAGTCTGCTCCAGTTGATGAACTTTTAGCCATTATTGGCCCAAAAGGTACAGATGTTGATGCGGTAATTAAAAGCTTAAAATCTGGCGGAAATGCTTCCTCTGAGAAGTCAGCTAAAAAAGAAAAGAAAAATTCTGAAGAAAAAGAAACTGAAAGTACTTCAGAAGAAACTTCATCAAATAAACAAACCACCTCTTCAGGAGAACGTATTTTTGCTTCGCCTTTGGCTAAAAAAATGGCAGAGGACAAGGGCATTGACCTAAGTAAAGTGAGTGGCTCTGGAGAAAATGGAAGAATTGTAAAGAAAGATATTGAATCTTACACACCAGCCAAAGAAGAGGCGAAAAGTGAAAAAGAATCAACTACAAGTACAACTTCAGAAAGTAAAGCAGAAGCGCCACAACCTGCACCAACTTATGAACCGGTTGGCGAAGAGCAGTTTGAAGAAGTGAAGAATTCTCAAATGCGTAAGACTATTGCTAAACGCCTTTTAGAATCGAAAAATAATGCTCCTCATTATTATCTAAATATTGAAGTGAATATGGATAATGCCATGGCTTCAAGGAAACAAATTAATGAGATGCCTGAGGTGAAAATTTCATTTAACGATTTAGTGATCAAAGCTTCGGCAATGGCCTTGAGAAAACATCCTCAAGTCAATACGCAGTGGAAAGATGATGTAATGCGTTACGCTAAGCACATCCATATTGGAGTAGCTGTTGCAGTAGATGAAGGTTTAGTTGTGCCGGTACTAAAGTTTGCTGATCAACAAAGCTTAACCCAAATTGGTGGAAATGTAAAGTCCTTGGCAGGAAAAGCCAGAAACAAAAAAATACAACCACAAGAAATGGAAGGTAGCACGTTTACGGTTTCTAACTTAGGTATGTATGGAATTACTGATTTTACTAGTATTATTAATCAGCCAAATTCTTGTATTTTATCGGTAGGCGCAATAGTGCAAAAACCTGTGGTAAGAGCGGGTGAGATTGTGGTTGGTCATACCATGAAATTGACCCTAGCTTGTGACCACCGTACCGTTGACGGAGCTACAGGCGCTGAATTTTTACAAACCTTAAAAACTTACTTAGAAAACCCAGTAACTATGCTGGCTTAAGGAAGTCTATTTAGATAAATTAAAGTCCTGAATTTTTCAAATTCAGGACTTTTTTATTGGCATCATCGTGTTTTTAACCATCCTGTAATACTTAATCGTTGTCCTTCTTTTACTGGTTTAACTTCGTGTTCTAAAAACTGACTTTCAAAAATCACCAACCTTCCTGGGTAAGGAGCAAGACTCAAACTTTCATTTTTAGCTGTGTAAATAACTAATTCACCCCCGTTTTTATCAATCGTCCAAGATTCATCATTTAAATATAGGACCATAGATAAAATTCTGCGGTCATCATTTTTAAAGGTATCTAGATGTCTTTCATAAAAAGTGCCTTCGGGATAAATTGCATAATGAAACTCCTTATGTAAAATCCCCATAAAACAGGTTTTATTGAGGTATTCAACGAAGTTTTCAATAGTTTTAAAAAACTCTTTCTCAACATTATTCGCTCTTGAAAAATCGATCCACTCAATATAATCTCCACGTACTTCACGATCAATAACTTGATTGGTTTTATTACCAACTGCCGCTTTTTTTAGACTGTTTTCTTTATTTTTTTGAAATAGTACTTGACGAAGTTGCCCAATTAATTTAGGAGTAAAAAAGTTTTCTACAACTGCGTAATTATTTTCTAGAAGCGAAGAAATAATAGCTTCATAGGAAGCATTTTCATGAAATGCTAACTCTTCAAAAAGCGGAGTATCCATAAGTTTAAATAATGTGTAAAAATAGTTGAAAATAATAATCTTTGTATCCTATAGACATCAGAATTTAATACCCATTATTGTATGAAACTACTATAAAATAAAATAGCTACTCCAGGACACTTCGGGCATGGTTTTTTTTTATATAAATTAGCAAATAAAGCATAGCCTCAGCTATGGTCTATTTTTTTAAGCGTTTTATTGCAATAATTTCAAATGATATGACTAACTAAAACAGACACAAAATCTAAACAAAAAGAAAAATTACTTTTTAAGTGACGTCACCCCTTCAATCATAGCATCAACCATCCGTTCTAAATCAAAATTATGTTTCCAGTCCCAATCTTTCTGCGCATCTGTGTCATCAATACTTGATGGCCAAGAATCGGCTATAGCTTGTCTAAAATCTGGTTGATAATCAATTTCAAATTGTGGAATACGCTTATTAATAGCTTTGGCCAATTCTTTTGGAGTAAAGCTAATCCCGCCAAGATTATAGGAGGAGCGTATTTTTACTTGTGTTTGATTGGCCTTCATTAACTGGGTGGTTGCTTGAATTGCGTCATCCATATACATCATTGGTAAAGCTGTATTTTCAGTTAAGAAGGATTTGTAAAAATGACCTTCAATGGCATCATGAAAAATTTCAATAGCATAATCAGTTGTACCTCCACCAGGAGCGGTTTTATAACTTATTAACCCTGGGTAACGAATACTTCTAACATCTAC
>LFIK01000526.1_pt1 | contig 28810 bp, 25 predicted proteins | sample 643401 | NCBI WGS metagenome assembly LFIK01 (sample SAMN03777447, study PRJNA286221) | soda lake metagenome | biome: soda lake; feature: Kulunda steppe; material: water; isolation source: sample T5-Br brine of Lake Tanatar-5 | place: Russia: Kulunda steppe | collected 2010-07
ATATTCTGTAGCATAAGAACTAGATGCAATCGCTGAACCACAACCAAAAGTTTTAAATCGTGCATCTACTATAATACCATCTTGTACTTCGATTTCTAACTTCATTACATCACCACAAGCTGGAGCACCAACTAATCCTTTTCCATAGTTTGAATATTTATTTTTTTCTGTAAAAGAACCTACATTTCGTGGATTATTAAAATGGTCTATTACATAAGAAGAATAAAGTCGTCTTGCAGTAGATATATTTCTATAACTCGTGATTCTTGAATACATATTTTTAAATCAATTTTATCTATATCTTCGGTTTCTTACAGGTCTCTTTATTCTACTTTCTTTTTGTTTATTAATTACAGTATTCATATCAAATTTAAACTGTTCTAGTTTCGGTTTTGGTTTTTCTACTTTAAATTGAATATCTGTATCTTTTTCTGGAATAGTCCAATCTGTAAAATTCAAATAATAAAAAGATGAGTCAAGAGAGAAAGGTTGAATAGAGTATTCAATTTTTTTAATACTTTTATAAAATGAATTTTCTTGTAATGTATCTTTTCTAAATATTATTCTCTGATCTATTTTTCTATAATATCCGTGATGAATTGTTATAATAGATGGATGATTTAAAGGATAGAAATTATCATAATTAATTTCCATATTGTTTTTTGAAACTCGTTCTTTAATAATATTATCTTCATATCCCCATCCCCATATATTTGGAAATCCTCCAATTTTTTCAAAATCTTTTCCTTGAATTGAAAAAACACCACCTAAAGCAAACTTAAAACCATAAAAATGTTTTACTACATTAGAATTTGTTTCATAAGAGAACATATTTTTTTTAGAAGGCATGGTATCAATATCATTAAATACAAAAGTAATCTCTTTATATCTCTCTGGAAATATTTGTGAAGATATTATAAATCCTAAATTTTTCATTGCACCTCTATTAAAAACACGATTATCTTGTTGATTACATATAAAGAAAAGAACTTCATCTTTTTTGTAATCTTCTAAAATATAAGGCATAAATTTTGAAAATACATTTAAATGTGCTTCACGATTTCTATATGGAATAATAAAAATAAGTTTTACATTAGAATGATTTTTCTGAATATTCTGTATCATAGTTTCATTTTCCATATTTAAAGTTATATAAAGAATATATAAAATTTTATTCAATATAATACTTTTCTTTTATTTTTGTAGGGATTAGTTTGTCCTTCATTTTTTCAATTTTCTTATAACATTTATTAATGGTGACTTCACTTACTTCACTAACTGCTCGAACATCTTTCTTACTAACATTTAATTTACAAGAATGAGATATAAAATAAACAATACCACAAGCTACAGAGTGAGGAGTATTTTCAGGAATTAAGTTATTCTTTTCAATTCTTAAAGCAATAAACAAACATAGTTTTGTTAATTCATTATTAATATTCAATTTACTACAATAACGTTCAATAAAGGCAGTTGGTTTGGTTTGACACATCATTGTTTTATCTTCAACATCCATATTTTTTTCTAATTTATTTAGAATAATTAAAGCATTTTTACATCCCTTTGTAGCACTTGTATTATCCAAATAGAATATAGAGGCAATTTCTTTAGGTGTTCTTGGATTTTGGTTCATTCTACAAGATATATATATAGATGCTGCAATAATACCATCTCTATTTAAAGAACGAAATGTTTTTTCCTCTGATATTTTCTTATATGTACGAAGAGCATCATCAATAATGAGTTTAGGAATTCCTTTATGATTTGCCATAATCTTAATTCGTTCAAATTCATCGTATTGAGATTTTTCTTTATATGGCATAGATTGCCATTCTGTATATCTTCTTATTTTTCTCATTTCATAACTACTCTTACCATTACAAATGACTTTACATCCAAAAGAAGATTCTTTTAATAGTGGATTCGTCGGCATTCCACATCTTGTAGGGTCGCTATTTTGATTATCATTTGCTCCATAATATCTCCATTCTGCGGTTTCATCTAATGAATCATAATAGATAATTCCACAAGCATTACTAGAACAGACCAGATAACCTTCATCACCAACAAATAATGCTGATTTACATAAATCACAATATTCACGCTTTTTTATTACATCTACATTCTCAGTAGTTTCTTTTTTATTTCCATTTATCTTATCATTTTCAAAAATATTCCATATTTTATTTAAATCTCTCTTCTGTTTATTTTTTTTAGTTTTATTTGTCTCTCTATTCTCTAATTTTATTTTATTGGAACGCTTCTTGGAAAACTCGTTCATTATTATACTTCTTAATATAAAAATATATATTTATTTCAATTTTTTAAACATATAATATATATATGACAAATAAAAGTAGAAAGAATGAAAAAGGAAAAAAAAGAAAAATCAGGAACAAAAGAATGACAAAAAAGAGACAACGTGGGGGGTCAAGATTTTCTCACGGTAGAACAAGTCGTAAATCATGGCTGTATAATTTCTTTACAGGCAACTAATCCTTATAATATTTCATAAAATTGATATAGAAATATTATATATCATCTTCATATACATTAAAATGATTATCCAAGAACCGGAAAAGTTTCGTCATAATATTGTTGAAAAAATTAATACACTTCTTCATGATATGAAGAAATCAATCAATATAGAGAAAAGTATATTTAATTATTCAATCCGTGAATCTACTTATAAAAAAGTAATTAAAAAATGGGATAATGAGTATTTTGTAATGATTTATATGGATAAATTTAGAATGATTTGGTTTAATCTAAAAGATAAAAACAATAATTTTCTGGATAGAATAATGAGTAAAGAGATAGAATGTAAAAAAGTTGGGTTCTTAACACATCAAGAATTATATCCTGAAAATTGGAGTGAATTAATTGATGCCAAAATGAAAAGAGATAAAAATAAATATGAAGATGATACTAGAATTGCAACTAGTGAATTTAAATGTAGAAAATGTAATAAGAGAATATGCACTTATTATCAATTACAAACTAGGTCTGCAGATGAACCAATTACAACATTCGTTCAATGCTTAAATTGTAATAATCGTTGGAAATGTTAATTAATAGTCAAGCAATTCTAATTCTTCTATAGGCCAATATTCTTTTTTTCCGTTTGGTAAAGGTCTTACAATAATATATGGTAATTTTTTAGATTCTAATTCCTTTTCTGCAATAATATAGCCATCTATTATATCATTTTCTACATCTATAAACGGTTCTGCACCATTATTAATCTGTTTTGCCCTGATACCTAATACTCTTGCTCTCTCATATTTCGTTAATATAGGAATCGTTTTATGTAGAGGGTCGACCACATTTCCAAATACATCTCTTACTACTTTTGATAGACTTCTTATTTCTTCATAACTATTTTGTAATATATCGTGATGATTTTCAAGAATATAATTATTTTTCATATTTTCATCAAATCTCATTAAATAACCGTCATCTTCTAAATCTTCATCTTCCTCGTCTTCCTCTTCTTCATCATCTAAAATTTCTAATAATTCCTCCTCTTCTTGTTCTTGGTCTATTTCATCATCTTCTTCTAAATCTCCATCTTGTGTTTCATCGTCTTGTTCTTCTTCCTCTGTATCTTCCTGAACATCACGCTCAATATCCTCATTTTCATCTTCAGAAACACCAAATAGTTCTTCATCATCGTATGTAAAACTCATTCTTATATGAATAAAGTATATATTATTCTTATATTTAATTCAATTTTTTAATTTATATCTTTCGTTTCCCATAATGTATCACAATGAGAACATAAATATATGTATTTAAGATTACTTTCATAATATCTCAAATAGATAACCTCACTATTTACATTTTTATCTTCTTGATTTGAAACACAGTCATCATTCGGACATTTAATATTATATACTCTTGGAAGTGTTGGGTCTAACTTTGTATATTCATTTACTAAATGTGTATATGTTTTCTTATGATTCTGAACGATAGTTCGTGAAACTGTAATATCAGTATTTGTAATATTATCGTTTTCATGACCGCAACGACGACAGTAATAAATCAATTTATTTTCATCTGTATCTGAGATACGAATATAATACATATTTTCACATTCACTACAAAAATGCATATTGATTCTTATATAGTATAATTACAAATTAGTTTTAATTTATAATTATTCAATTTTTTTATATATGTCAATTATATTCTTCTTTAAAGAAACATAATCAGTATATACTTTAAAATTATACACACTACAATAAAGTGTCTCCATTCGTTTTTTTCTCTCTACATTATCAAGAATTGTTTCTTTGTTTCTTAGTAAATGTTCTCTAATCTCTTTATCAAATAAAGTTCTCTCATATATATTTTCTTTATTAAACATATCTATAATACCATATTTTATATTTCCATAATGAATACATTTATTATACACATGTATTTCTTTATGATGCTTGTCTGTTGTAATTCCAGGTTCTCCAAGTAAAGGTTCATTATTCAAAATAGAAATTAAAGTTAATAACAAAGAACGAATACACTGACAAGAAGTCCAACCCTCACCATACCAGTTGTTTAAAATAGATAAACATACTTTTCCACTACGATATAAATTTGGATTTATTCTTACATTTTCTTGATAAGATGTAATTTTGACTTTAGGCGGACTATGTGGATAATTTTTAGGAAATACCAATTCAAATAAATATACACCATCTTGATATAATGTGTCTTTTGGACCTATAATCATAGCGTGTCCCCTCATCATATCAGTTTCGTTGTGTTTATAATAAATTCCTTCTTCTGTAAGTGGATTCTTGTATATATCAGAAACATCTTTTAATAATCTCTTTAAGGCAAGTTTTGTAGCCATTATTAGATATATATATATATATCTTTAATATTATTAAATTATATAATCAACATATATTATGGTGTCAGTATTCTGAAAACAAAACATTATCGATAGAAACTAAATAAAATTGAGATAAAAAAATAATGTGTTATATTATTATCAATCAATCATGGAATACAAGAACCTTGAAGGATTTTTGAGAGAACACCGAACAACATCAAAGGATAACATTACACACACGCGAATTGGTGATAAAAATAAAGTATTTCCTGGAAAATATAGTATTCCAGAAGAGAAGATTCAGTTATTTTATAAATTATATCATAATCATGTATTTGTAAAGAATAAACCAGAGTATTTAACTGAAGTTCAGATGCGAAATGAACGTTCGCCTATTCTAATTGATTTTGATTTCAGATATGATGTTAGTGTGAAGGAGAGAAAACATACAGAAGAACATATTATAGATCTTATTCATTTATATATCGATAAAATAGGTGAAATTGTAAAGTTAGACAAACAAGATGAAATCACAATTCCAATATATGTGATGGAAAAAGATAATGTAAATATACAAGAAGAAGTAACAAAAGATGGAATACATATGATTATTAAACTGTCAATGTCAAATAAAGTTCAAGAAATATTGCGTGAGAAAGTTCTTCAAGAGATTGGTGATGTATTAGACGATTTGAATCTTAAAAATAAATATGAAGATGTGTTAGATGAGGGTATTACAAAAGGTCATACAAACTGGCAAATGTATGGTTCTATGAAACCAAATAATGAACCTTATAAATTAAAATATCATTTTAATGCTATAATTAATAAACAAGATATTGAACTTTCAAAATGTGATATTAAAAATGATATTAATTTGATTACCTCTTTAATGGCAAGGACAAAACCAGAATTATCATTTGAACTAAAAAGTGATATTCAAGAAAAATTAAAAAATATGAAAAAAGTAAAGAAGAATAAAAATTTGAAGTTGAAAGTAGTAAAGAACAAAAAAACAGAAAGAAGTGATATCAGTGAAATTAAAGATATTGAAAATATTATCGAAGATATATTTCAGAATCTCTCTGTAGAAGAGTATATCTTGAAAGAAACACATCGGTATTTAATGTCTTTGCCATTAGAATATTCAGATAATTATCATAAATGGATACAATGTGGTATGGCCTTAAAACATTGTGATGACCGTCTTTATTATTCTTGGTTATTATTTAGTAGTAAATCAAATAAGTTTAATATCAATGAATTAGATTATTTCGAGAACTTGTGGAATAGTTTTGGAAACACATCCTCTACGACTCGTTTAACAGAGCGTTCTATTATGTATTGGTCTAAAAAAGAGAATTTAACAGAATATTATGAAATTCGAAAAGAAACTATAGATTATTATATTCAGCTTACGATTGATACAGCAACAGAATGGGATATTGCTCACGTGTTGTATCAACTATTTAAAGATGAGTTTCGTTGTGCTAGTTTGAAAAACAATATTTGGTATCAATTCAAAAATCATCGATGGAATGAGATTGATAAGGGTTCTTCCTTACGATATAATATTTCTAAAACTCTTTCAAATATATACTCTGAAAAATCTCGTGAATATATAAGTATATGTAATAATGAAGATTTAGAAGATGAGATGATTGAAAAATATCGTCAATTATCAATTAAATATAATGAGATTGCTTGTAAATTAAAGAGAACTACATTCAAACAAAATATTATGAAAGAAGCAGCAGAAATCTTTTATGAAAAAGATCAGAGATTTATGAAACTGCTAGATACAAATCGTTATTTGTTATGTTTTACAAATGGAGTATGGGACTTTGAAAATAAAGTATTCAGGAATGGTTATCCAGAAGATTATATCTCTCTATGTACGAATATTCCTTATTATAAGATAGATGAAAACTCAGAAGAAGATAATAGAATTATTGGAGAGATTAATGATTTTATGTATAAGCTATTTCCAAACAATGAATTGCGAAGGTATATGTGGGATCATTTAAGTTCTACACTTATTGGAACAAATAAGAATCAAACCTTCAATATTTACAATGGTTCTGGTAGTAATGGAAAATCTAAATTAGTAAATATTATGGAGAATGTATTAGGTGATTATAAGGGTGTTGTTCCAATTACCTTGGTGACACAAAAGAGAACAAGTGTTGGAAGTGTTACACCTGAAGTCGCCGCATTAAAAGGTATCCGTTATGCTGTTATGAGTGAGCCATCTAAATCAGAGCGTTTAAATGATGGTTTAATGAAACAATTAACAGGTGAAGATCCTATTGAAGCAAGAGCTTTATATAAAGATCCTATTACATTTATACCTCAATTTAAGCTTGTAGTCTGCACCAATAATCTGTTTGATATTAAAAGTAATGATGATGGTACATGGCGTCGTATTCGTTTATGTGAGTTTATGTCAAAATTTGTAGAAAATCCTAGAAAACAGAGTGAGATTGAAGAAAATAACTATTACGAATTTAAGATTGATAAAGAACTAGATAAAAAAATAGAAGAATGGAAACTTATCTTTATGTCTTTATTGGTAGAGAAAGCCATTCAAAATAACGGAGATGTTCGTGATTGTGATATTATTCTCTCTGCAAGTAATGAATATCGTCAAGGTCAAGATTATTTATTGGAATTCTTTAATGAGAAGATTCAAAAGACCGATACTTCTACTCGTGGTCTCAAGAAACACGAAGTTTATACAGAGTTTAAATCTTGGTATCAAGGTGTCATTGGAAAATCACCTCCTAAAAGTAGTGAATTATATGATTTCTTAAATAAAAAATTAGGAAAACATAAACCAAATAAAGGATGGATTGGATATTCAATTAATTATAGTAATGATGATTATGATGATGAAGATGATATTATAGAAAATTAAGTATTATATAGTGGTGCTATAATATATCTATTAAATGGAAGTATGGCAAATATAATTAAACCACCTGCAAAATATTGATAAATTCTTTTTTTATATTTATTTGATAAAATAAGTATTACAATAAACAATAATAACAAAAACCAATTGATATATCTCAATATGGAATATATATTATAATAAAACATGATTCTATCATTTGTATAGTATGTTTCACGATTACTGATATTTTCATCATTTCTACGATGACGTATATTTCTCTCTAGTTCTGTATTTTCTCTCTTAAACTTAGAAATTAGTTCATCTATTCGTGAATTACTACTATGAAGTGTATCCAGTGTTTTCTTATGTTTATCTAATTCATTTTTTATACTATTAAATTGATTTTCTTTTCTATCCAAAAATGTATTTACACGTTGTTGATTGTTTTCATCTATTATATCTCTATATCCCTCTTCTCCGTATTTTTGTATGAGATAGTTTCTCTTCATTCTCTCATATTCTTGAGGTGCTTGTGCTTTTCTATTACGAGCATCTACATAAGCAATATAAGAATTCTCTAAATTCTCGTTTCTCTGACATTCTTCATCACAATCTAATAGATTACTATTTTCTATATTTGTAATACTTCTATTAATTTGCTCTGATAATGGATCATAATTATCAGGTAAATTAATATTTTCTGTTCTATCTAACAAAAGGTCGCTTTCTATTCCATCCATTATATTCTTATATAATAACTAGAAATTATAATCTTGCAACAACTGGTATATTTACATCTGATTCACTCAAACTATCTGGTCTTGCTGTCAGCCTACGGAATAAACCGTCCAAGTGTTGTCTCGCCTGAGGGTCTGTTCCTTGTAATCGGTTGTCCGGACATACATTCGACTGATCTACTAATTTATCGAACTCATCATCATTATTTACATCTTGCATATTCTTAAGAGCATTCTTATCATAATAAAAGTTATATTTTTGATAATCAAACTCGTTTCTTTGACTCAAATCATACATATTCATAGAAACATTTATAATGAGAAGCACAATAATAATAATAATTAATATTGTTGCTACATTCCCTGGTATTATTTTTTGTTGTAACAAGAGTGAAACAATAAAAATAAGAACAAATCCCATCGCAATACGTCTTAAGATATGTATATGTGCTTCATAACGGTCGCTTTCCCATTTTCCCAATTCAACTAATCGTCTTTTATTCAGTTTATTTTTTTCGAGTCTATCCACATTTAGTCGTGTCTTGTTTAATTCATCTTCAACTATATCTGCTAAAGCCATTTGATTGGCAACACTCTCTTTTTGTGTATTTAATAGTTTTTGATTTGATTCGTATAAAGCACCTAATTGTTCGAATAAGTTTTCACGAATACTGGATACTTCTTGAATTTTTTGTGTCATAGTACGTATTAATTTCGTATCTGTTGTATTTTCTAATTCTCCTAATAATCTCATCTCAAGTTCTTGTAATCTCGTAATATCATTTAATAAACTTTGATGTTGGTCCGTAATGTTAGACATTATATAATATATTAATAAAATAAAACATTCTATTGTCTTTTTATAACATATATTCCCCCACCAATGACTAAAATAATACATATCCATATAATATAACGAGTATAATTCATATTTCGTCGTTCTATATAATGTTGTGCCATAGCATCTAATGTAGTTGCTTTTCTATCATACGCTCTAAATTTACGAACAAGCTCTTCGAACTCTTCTAAATCCTTATTTATATCTTCTGTATTGTCAAAATCATCTAATGACATATTTGGATTAAATCCTTCCATTAGATCCATTACCTTTGGTATTTCATCTAATTCCACATTCTCACTCCTTATCCTATCAATCTCTTTTTGAATCGTTTTAGAATCTCTCATTAATGTAGCTCTTCTCTCTTCCAGTTCTTCTCTAAGTCCATCGTTTAACTTTGCTAATCCACATAATGAATTCGGTTTCATATTCTGTCCTTTAATAAATGAATTAAATATATTCCATTGAGTATCTGTAATATCTGTAGGACAAGAACCTGTATCATTATTTACAGTATTATTTGGATACATTCGTAATTTATTTTCCATTGTCACATAACCCGTTCCTGACTGGAGTTCATCATCCATAATGTGTGAATAAATTGCATTTGTATTACGCTGTCCGTAGACATTATTATCTGGACGCCTTTTACAATTATTACTTCTTCCATACCTTGAAATATTTTCATTATTGGTTGCATAACAATCCCCCTTTCCTAATAAGGTTACTTCACGACGCTGTTTTACATCTCTCTCACCTTGTATTGCCATTATATCTTGTAGTCTAAATTGAAGAGTATCTACACTTCCTGAATTTAAAAGAACACGTAATGTAATTCTTTGATTACCTACCAAATTACTCACATCAAAAGTGTGACTGCTTGAAATTGAATTTCTTCTATAATGTATATTTCCTATTCTTACATCAACAACTGTAGAAGGATTTGATCTTCGTAACAACCATCTAAATTGTATTCTATCCATAAAAGTCATATCTATTGGTTCTGACTGGTATATTACATCAACATTTGTAGCACGACGTGTTACTCTTTTGCTTCTTCTCCATCGTCGTTTTATTTTGACCCTCCACGATCTACCGTATCCATTTATTATTAAACCATAATTATTAGTGCGTGTAATTACACCATTTTGCAATGTTCTTCGTATTGCTCTAAAATTAATTCTATTAATTCTTCGTGAAAATAATACAAGTGTTCGTCCCCTCCTATTCATATTTCTAAGTAAAGAATACTGGTTTTCTCTTACATTTGCAATACCAACACAATCATTTCTAGAATTACATTGTTGTATTGCATTATTTTCATTCAATAGTGCTCTAGATAATAAGGCAGAAGGATGTAAAGTATACCTTCTATTGTCATATTCATTTAATAATTTTGGCTCATAATTTTGAAGTGCATAATGTTTAAATCCACGAATATTTGAAATTACACTACATTGTTCTTTTGTCATTTTTCCTAAGTTTGTATTAATAGCTCTATTTCTTACATTTTCATTAAAACACCCTTCATATTTATCATCGTGTTGAAGAGAGACAAAATAAGAACCATTTTCATTTAATTCACCACGAGAAAGTTGATTACGTATTGTAGAAGAGAGAACACCAGTTCTTCTATCTTTATGTTTATCAAATGTAGAACTTGTAAGTCGCCCATTTAATGGATAGTCATTCGCAATAATTCTTATATTAGATATAATAATTCCACAACCAGATGAAGAAGCATTTGAGATATCTATCTTTAACATTGTGTTTCTTCTTTTATCATGAAATAACGGAATTTGAATTCTACTTTTATTTCTGGATACTGTATGATTCCTAAGAACTATTCTTGAACTACCTCCGTAATACGATGTAATGGTTATTCTCTCTATTCCACATCTCGATTGAATATCTAAAAGAACATTTTCTTTTTCAATATTACCCACACGGATATTTTTGCCCTCAAATCCACACGGTTCAGCTGGTGTCATTTTTGGACCTGAAATTAATGCTAATTCAGAGAGAGATGAGGCATTCACTCTAGATATATCATTACTACAACTAAAATGCTTACTACCCCAATGATTACCCCATTCTCTTGCAACACCATACTGATTCACATAATACCTAGTTCCATTGGATAGTTGAATATTTCTTCCTGAATAAGGACTATGTTTAGCATTTACATATTTAAGTGTATTATTTTTATACTGATTAAACTTCTCATTAAATTCTTCAATATTTTTATTATGTTGTTCTATTCTTTGTTTTAGTTTTTTAATATCATCTCGTATTGTCTTTGCTAATGGGTCTTGATTCGTGAAACCTTCTTGTATTCTGGTTTCTTTTATTGAACTTGGTAAATGGTCTAACTCGCCTCTTTTCCAAGATTTATCTTTTTTAGATATCATAAAAAAATCATCTTTTCTCTCTTCTAATTTATTACCTAAATATAAGTCCATCATCATTTCTTGACCGTCTATTTTTGTATAACTTGGATTTTTCAAATAATCTGATATATTATCATTCATATATATATATTATAAGTAAATATATATATAATTATTTTTTAGTCATTTGTCTCATTGTAATAGCACCAATACCAAGAACAAGAACTATCCAAAATATATACTCATAAAATTTGCTATTAATTAGTTTGGTAGTGTCTTTATATTCTCTATCATAAGTATCTAATCTACTACTATTTTTTTCTAATCTCTCTTTTAATTGATTTAATCTTATCATTTCTTGTATGATTTCTTGTTGTTGATTATTTTCAAATCCTTCTAATCGTCCATCTATATTAGGAATGCTATCCAATTTTTTCTGTAATTCACTTTCTAATTCGTTGGCTTTCTCTAAAAGTTGTTTATTTAATCTATCTACTTTACCACGTTTTCCTGAGAATACTTGATAAGAGCAATCATCACCACTACCCATGACTCCTGTCACAGGAATGCGTGAATATATACTATTGGATAAATTTCGATATTCACTTGGACATCCATTCTCTTTCAATCGTTGGAATACATCCATATTTGGAACCACTCGTCTTGATCCATCTGGATGGACCCACGAAATTTGACCGTTTCTTTCGTTTCGTATCATTGTTCCTTCCAGATTACAAGGAACATTTCTTCTTAAAGGCACACCTTCTTTTGTCTCATCAAACACTCTTAGTCCATTACGTCTTCCCATAAAACCAACAGGACAATCAGTTCTTCTTCTTCGTCTTTGATGACTACTTGAACCAACCCACCGTCTACGATTATCATAACGTCTATGATATCCATATTTATTTATATGATAACGTATTGGATGCCTACTTCTAGATGAATATGTTTCACGACCAGTTACGTTCACATTTGTATTTTTATTGTAGTCTTTTGTTCTATTTTTGATATCAGCTAAATAATCTTGATAAGCCAAATTATAATCTTGAAGAAGTTCATTATATTCTTGTCGTAATTTATTTATTCTTTGATTTCTCTCTGACGTGCCAGAATTCATATTTTCCATTCCTTCAATATAAGAGCCTAAATCTTTACTGGTAGATGTCTTTATTAATTGTAGTCGTTCTTTTCCTAATGCTTCTTTATATCGTTTTCTATTACGCAATAGTTTCTTTCCTCCATATAAATTTACTTTATCTACTTTATTGACACAAGACATATATATTAATACATTATAAAAAATCTATTCACGGATTAATTTTATTAATATACCTGATGTAACAAATGTTCCCAATAAAAATATACCATATACATATAAGTTTCTTCGAAATACAAAATCTATATTTTCGGTTCTCTCATCATATGCATTATTACTTTCTTTTAAAATATCATACTCTTGTGTTAATTCTTTATTCTTTTCTTTCAATCGTTCAAGTGTTCTCTCCTTATTTTTGATTTTTCTTATGCATACATTAATGTCTTGTGTAGTATTTTTTTCTAAATCATTCATTTCATTAATAACAGTATTCAATGAATTAATTGAATCTACAAGTTGGTCTCTTGTTTCTTCATTGGTTGTCTCATTTAAATACTCAATATAGTCTTCACGAACACTGTTCTTTATTATAGAAAATGTATTTATCTTTTCTTGTATCTTTGTTTTCAAATTTTCATTCGTCATTAATATATAATATAAATACATTTTATTGAATACAATAGCGATAATAATAAGATATCAATGAAGTTGGACTTTTACGCTTGATTTCACATAATTGTCCTGGTTTGAGACCTAAAGTTATAGAAACAGGATCAAATCGTGAAATAGTTGGAAGATGTAATCTTGGTTCTTTCACATTATATTTTCTATAAATATACTCTGATTCTTCTTTATCCAAAACTCTATGTTCTGGAACTAAATTATGTTTTAAAATATTAAATTGGAGTCGTTTTAAAGAACGAATTCTAACATATATATTATCATTTGTCCATAACTGCTTCATTGTCTTTAAAAGAGTATCATTCGGTTCATCTTTAGTAATGAATATAATTTGGTCAGTTTTCGGATCTAATATGTTTTCAATTCTATATAAACTCTCTACAATATCATATAGATTTGCAGGTCTAATACTTTTATTTATATGATATTTTATAAATATTTTATGTTGTTTATTATTTTCAACAATCATATCCAATTGTTTATTTTTTAACATAATATGAACTTCATTACTTGTGAATCCTTTATAATTATCTACATTATATCCACAATATTCAAGTTGTTCTAACAATATATTACGAGATGTAAAAACAACATTTACAAGATTACTAGCCATTATGTATATATTATAATAAAATACTATATTTAATTCAATTTTATAAATTATTTCCAATAGTTCTATATTTCAAATATTGCAATCTGGAAGATGAGGAATTTTGGTTTGCTGGTGGTGAGTTCTTACGCTTATCATAAAAAGTTAGGTTGCTTTTATCATTAATTACACGACGAGAAGCATTTCTTATTAATGAGGTTGAACTTTGTTTTACTGATGTAATTTTTATATTATATGTATCACTATTCATATATATAATACTTATATATTATCTATACTAATCATTTTTTTTTCTACATTTTTATTTATCTTTAATTTATTGAATTCCTCTTCTTCTTCTTCTACATTATCTTCTTTTTTTTCGTCATCTTGAATATCAAACAATAAAGTAATTTCCTCTTTCTCTCTAGTAGATGTATCCTTATTACTTAGTCTTCCCCCACTCATTCCACTCATTAATTTTTCTTGATATAGTTCTAGTTGTTCTAATGTTAAATAGATACGTATTGGGTTTTCTTGAATATGTCTAATATAATTATTTAATTCATCAACATTCATAAATACATTTGCAAAGTTTTGATAATTATCTATATTATTGACTTGTAATTGTTGTCTTATCATAGTAATAATTTCAGGTTTGAATATGGATTCTAGTTTTGATTCAAGTGGTAATTCTTCATAAGAAGTTGGATTTGTAAATCCTAACAATGAATTCAATGTTTCAATTGTATCTAATAATTCCACTTTCTCTTCTTGGTTTAATTCATCAAAGTTGATCTTTTCTTTCAAATCACTTTCAACGATGGGTTCAAGTTGTGTTTGAAGAGTTCCTGGTTCATAATCTGGACTTCTTGGTTGATAATCTTCAGGTAGAGGTGATATTGGTTCATAATCTGGACTTCTTGGTTGATAATCTTCAGGTAGAGATGATGTTGGTTCATATGGAGGTGATATTGGTTCATATGGAGGTGTTGTTGGTCCTTCTTGAATATCAATTCCAAGTTCTCTCTCTGGGTCTAAAGTTCTCTCTCTGATTCTTACATCGTCTATCTCTTTATTTAAAATGTTTTTACTGAATTGTCTATAAGATTGTTCTAGTGTTTGTTGAGTATGAATAGAATAATCATTAGAAAGTTCATTATAAGTCTCTCTTCCTGTATTTAATTCGATTCTATTTTTATTTGGTAATATAGAGGTTGTTTGATCGATATTTTTATCTGTTATAATTCTCATAGTTATATTCATAGAATTTAACTCTTGCATGAGTAATTTGAATGAGTAAGGAACACGAACGATACTAAAATCACGACCATGAACGCTTTTATTTTCGATTTGCATATTATTATCTAAAACACCTTTAAATCGTATTGGACCATCTACCATAGGACTTAAGAATATATTTTTACTTTCATTATAAATAGCGATACTTCCTGTATTATTACATACAGCCATATAATATTCATCACCACGAACTAACATGGATTCATTCAAGAAAGAAGACATTCCATGACATAATAATGCGTCGCGTTCCATTTCACCGATTCGAAGACCACCGTCTTTTGCACGACCACCAATCGTTTGTCTTGTAAGTTGTGTTCTTGGACCTCTTGCACGATAATTGATTTTATCTTTCACCATATGTTTAAGCCGTAAATAATAAGTTGGACCAATAAAGATATCACTTTCCAATACTTCTCCATTCATACCATTATATAATATTTCATTACCAGAGGAATGAAATCCTTGTTGTTGTAGCATCGAACCAAATACTTCATGTTTGGACCCTTTATTTACAAAAGCAGTACAATCACCAAACGCACCATAATGAAGACACGCTTTCCCTACAAGACATTCTACTAATTGACCGATTGTCATACGACTAGGTAAAGCGTGTGGATTCACAATGACATCTGGTCTGATTCCATCTTTTGTAAAAGGCATATCTTCTTCATCTAATATAATACCAACTGTTCCTTTTTGTCCTGCTCGAGAACAAAATTTATCCCCAATTGATGGTAAGCGTTCTTCACGAATACGAACTTTTGCGATACGGTTTCCTTCTTCTCCTTCTGTAATATAGGTTTTATCAACAATTCCAAGCTGTCCTTTTTTAGGAACAACAGAACTATCAATAAATGTATTTGGTTCAGTTAAGGATACAGTGCATTTTCCAATCACTACTTTTTTATCATCCATGAATTCATTCTCTCTTATCATTCCATTTTCATCTAAGTGTGAATAATCATATCCTGGTTTTAATCCAACCATATTTGACATGCGTGATTCAATATTACAAAAATGACTATCTACATTTGAACCAGAGACTTTACTCGATTCTTCGTAAGATTCATACATATTAAAATAAGTAGTTCTAAATAATCCTCTTTCTACAGATGATTTATTAAATATTAACGCATCTTCTACATTGTATCCGTTGTAAGACATAATCGCTACAATTGCATTTTCTCCATAGGGGTGTTGATTTTGAGTAATATAGTCGTAATATTTACTTTTTATAAGAGGTATTTCTCCATAGTTCAATACTACACCCATTTTATCTATTCTATTTTGATAATTTGTATGATATATAGATACTGCTTGTTTGGATTGTCCGCAGGAAAATAAGTCTCTTGGTAATTGATTGTTTTCAGGATAAACTACCATATTTCCTAAAACACTTAATAGTAAAGATGGATGAATTTCAATATGTGTTGTATATTTACTATCATATTCATGTTCCATACTTATCAGAGAACTTTCAACTTCTTCTGTATCTAAATATTCAATAACACACGCATTTTTTTCTAAATATTGTTTTACATTTTCATAATCATCTGGAATATCATATAAATTTTTTGGATTATATATCATACATTCCTCTTTTTTTGTTTTCTTCTCTCCGTGATGAAAACCCTTTGTTATTTGTTTCCAAGAGAGAGAATCGGAAGAAACATCTTCAAAAAAGGAATTTTGATAACTGATTGAGCCATCTTTTTTAACATAAAATAGAGGGCGTAATAATCTTCCTCCGTCGCTATGGATAATAATTTCATTATGTTGATAATCCCACCGTATAGAAGTATATGATGGTAATAATGAGTTTCTACGATATAATTTAAAATCTTCTATGATTTCTTTTGGATTTTTTACAATACCCATCCATGAACCATTAACAAATACTTTTGTAAAGGAAGATAATTCAAGTGGAGATACTTCATTGATAAATTGAAGGTTTCTCTCTCTTAACCATGACACAAATACAGAAGAAGAACAATCTGGTGAAATATCTGCCATACAAGAGAGATGTTTATGAAGTCCAATATTTGCTCCATCTGGTGTATGTATAGGACATATGATTCCAATTTGAGAACTGTGTAATAGTCGTGGTCCTACTACTTTTGCTGTTCTATCCAGAGGTAAGTTTAGTTTTCGTAAATGAGAGACAAATGAAAAATAAGATAATCTATTCAAATCCTGAACGATACCTTCTCTCTTTGTATGAGAGACAGAACCCCAATTTCCTTTGAATCCTTTCATAATTCCATCTTCAACCATACGATTAGAGAAAAAATCTTTATAGTTATTTATAATTAGTGAAGTAAAGTTGTTTTGATATGTATCTTTATGATAATAATACTCACTATCAATCTTTACAAATATATCTTTCAATTGTAGTTTATAATATTCAATAAATAAATCATACAAGAGAGAACCGGATAATTCTACTCGTTTAAATTTAAAATTATCACGGTCTGTTGGTTTCTCGTCTCCTATATAAACACGTAATAAACGCATTACCATATAACCTAAATAATATGCTTTGTCTATAAAATTAAGTTCTCCGACATTCGGTAGAAAATAATCCATTAAAATATGTAAAGTTCCTGAAATAGTTTTTGATTTGGTAAAAGTGGAAATATACTGTAATGCGTTTTCCTGAGTGAATATTTTTGATGAATCATATACACTTGAAGTAAATAAATCAATATAGTGATTATATTTCTCCATATCTAATAAACACGTTTCAATAATTTTTTTATCTGATTGAATACCTAATGCTCTCATTAAAATAAATAAAGGAATAGGTTTTCTAACATTTGGAACCAATACAACAATTTGTCCGTTTGTTTTTGTTGGTGTAGGTCTTACAATACGAACTGATAATGTACGAACTGGTTTAGAAGGGTCTTCAGCAACAGTTCGAATATCTACAGAATGACTATATAATTCATTAAAATCATCTGTAATTTTAAGTAAATTATCTGCAAACTTTTCTTGAGATACAATAACCTTTTCTTTTCCATTAATAATAAAATATCCTCCTTGGTCCGTTTTACACTCTCCAAGTTGAAAACGTGTATGTTCGTCTAATGAGGATAATATACACATCTTAGAATGAAGCATAATAGGAAAACGCCCTAAATATATATGTTCTAGTGTTTCTTGATGAGTAGTTTTATTACCATTATCATCAATCATAACATATTCTACATCTACATCATAATGTATGGTGAAAGAATACGTCATATTATTTAAACGTGCTAAATTTGGATACATATAGTCTTGACGCGTTTCTTCACTTATATCATTATAGATGATTGGCTTACCATAATATATTTTGTTTCCTTCTTTTCCTCCTAAATATAAAAAACATTGTAGAGTATATTCTCCTGTGTTTTCATCTTGTTCTTTCACAATCTTGATTGGATTATTCTCTCTCATTATTTTTGGAATACCATTCCATACAAAATCATCATACGATGTTAAATGATGTTTTACTAAAAAGTGTGAGTTTTCTTTAAAATACTTCTCTATTAATTCCCATACAAATATTTCGTGATTATTCATTTGTTATATATAATAAAATACTATTTATATTTATAATTTGTATTTTATTTAATCTTCTTTATCCAATACATCTACACTTGCTTGAACGGTTTGCTTACCAAGAGTAAGAATAAATAATCCTAATATAATAAATAATCCAACAAATGGTAATAATACCAAGAACCAAGCAAGATTTGTGTATTTATTTTCACATAAACTATTCAAGACAATCGTCCAGAATAAAACATAAAGTAGTTTTCCAACAAATACAAGGAAAGTAGGGAATGTTAAATCACAGTTATACATTCCTAAACAATATTTATCTGTATTTCCTAAATTTTGGATTGCCATGACTAGAATAGAAAAGAGTGATATTAAAACATAGAATCTTGCAGGATTACATAATGCATTGTATTGTTTCATCATATCTCCAAGAAAGTTATTTGCCATAATGTATATTTTATAATTAGAAAATAAATTTGATTACATACTATTTATTTTGTTTCGTGCATTCATAATATGTTGTTTCATATCTGTTGGAGTAACGTTAAGATTGCTTTCATTTGCAAGATATGGTTGATATAGTGGAGATGGATTATCACTTGGAACTGTAGATGTTCCGTTATATGTTGAATCTAAATTTTTACCTCCATATTCGAGTGTTCGTGTAGCAGATGTTACTTGAGATGGAATGAGAGAACTTAATCCACCACCCCCTTTATAAGTAGGAATATCAGTTACTTGGATTTGGTCTAACATATTATACATTTGAGGTATCGTTTGAATCTGGATTGGATCTCCACCAATGGCTAATTCTGTATTTAACGCGTTGAAATCAGGAGATAAACTATAATGTGTTCCTCCTGCTACTGGATGCCATAAATTATTTTTTGGGATATAGTGTGGGATAGGGTTAAAGTCTTTAGGCCAGAATTCTTTCAATCCAGGTGCTGGTGCATACTTCACTTGACCTGGTATATGTTTATTACCTCCTCTATGATTTTTCCTTCTAGTATATTTTCGTTTTCTATTTCCACTGTTGCGTTTTGCTCTTGTTTTCGGCATTATATAATAATACTAGAAATTATATATTAAATATATATAAAGATTTTTTATTCTTCATTATATCATAAAATTATAGCTATGGATTCTACTTTATTTAAGAATGGGGCTGGTATGTCCTCCCAAATGATGTTAATGGCAATGTTAAATAGAGAGATTACATTTAATCAAATTATATATATGATATTTTTTAATCAACTTATTTATATTATTCCTTCTATTATAGTATTCTTTAAAAAGTATGGAAATGTTTTTATTCAAAAAATAAGAGAGAAAGTTATGAAAGATAAAAAAATAAAACAATTCATTAATGAAGATAAAAATATAAAAAGTGAAATTATTTATAGTAAGCATAAAGATAGTACAATTGTGAATGCAATCAATAATTATATTACAAATTTGAATGAGTCAAAACATCTTACCTATCGTGAAGAGTATTATGTGACAAATACAGATGAATTTCAGATAAGTTCAGATATATATTGTAAAGTTTATATTAAGAATACGATAGATACAAGTGAGGAAGAAAAAGAAAAAATAGATTACAAAATTGCAGTATATTCATATAAATATGAGCTGGAATATTTGAGAGATTTTGTGAATACACTAAATGAAAAATATATTTATGAATTAAACAATAAACTTGGAAACAGAAAATTTTATTTTGATGAGATCTCGTTAAATATTCCTAAAGGTCCAAGTGGAGAAATACGTTATGAAATGATGCCACGAAATTTATCGTTTATAATGACCGAATTTAATACAAATAAATCATTACATAATGTATTTGGAAAACATTTAGATATAGTGAAAGAGAGAATAAAGTTATTTCAACACGATAAAAAATGGTATGAAGATAAGGGTATTCCTCATACATTGGGTATTTTACTTCATGGACCACCTGGAACTGGTAAGACATCTCTAATTAAAGCCATTGCAAAATACTGCAAACGTCATATTTTCAATATTAAACTATCTAAATATAGCACAAAAACTCAACTAAGAAATTTGTTTTTTGAAAAGAAAATCAACGTAGTAAATGAAAATGGACGAAATCAAATGTATGAAATACCGCTGGATGAGAGAATTTATCTTATTGAAGATATTGATTGTCTAACCGATATAGTGAATGAACGAACTCAAATAAATAAGAATCTTAAAGAGAAATATGCAGGTTCAAGTGATTTAGACCAGATTTATAATTCAACATTAACTGGACCTTTAGAAAATGACTTTAATAATGCTATGACTAGACATAATTACAGTAACTTTGGAAATATTGAAAATAAAAAGGTAGAAACAAGCATTCAAAAATCAAATCATACCATATCGGATATGAAAAATAATATGGAAACAAAAGAATTTTTGAAAGATGAAGAAGAAAATACGGATGGCTTGAACTTATCTTTTCTATTGAATTTATTAGATGGTATTTTAGAAACACCTGGTCGTATATTGATTATGACATCAAATTATCCTGAAAAGTTAGATAAGGCTTTAATAAGACCAGGGAGGATCGACTTAAATATACATGTTGATTATTGTGATTTAGAATTAATACAAGAAATGTTTAATCACTTTTTCAATTTGGATAATAATAAGTTTGATTTCACTATATTAAACTATGTAAATAAAATTACACCTGCAGAAGTCAATAAATATTTATTAAATAATTATAACTCATCTCAAGCATCTTATAATGAGATAAAAAATCATATTACAACAAAGAAACAATAAATTATAAAAGTTATTCAATATCAACATGAGTTAGCATATGTCTCCTACAACACATTTTGTTTAAATTTAACCTATCTAATACAATGCCTTCTGGTGTTTTTTCAATATTATCTTCTGTGAAGTAAATAACTTTATTTGTATCCATATTTTGAGATATTTTTATTTTTTTTACTTCTCGTAAGTAGTGTAAATACTTATCTGCGAGAACATTACCACAAGTGAAACACTTTACAGGAATAATCATACTATATATAATATAGTATATAATATGATTCATTTTTAAATTCAATTTTATTTAAATTGAATATCTTTCGTTTCTAAAATAGAAATGGTCTGCCTTCATAGTAGGAGTTTCAATTTCATCTATAAATGTTGGACCATTTCGATTTCCTGCAACACATCGTCCTTTGTTATTGTTGGAGAGATAAATACAACATCGTGTTAAATTACAATTATTTGAATTTAATGTTTTACATTTTTCATTCAATTCATCACTTGATAAATCGCACATATTATTAAGATTTTTTGGAGTCATTCCTTCTTGTCTTAGTTGATTCATTTCATAAAATAATATTAGATAAATACCCACTAATACAACTATTATTATTTCTATATAATAATTCTGCATTCCTCGTAAAGAGTTATTTGCAAATTGTTGTAATGATAAAAATAAATTCATATATATAATATTTTATAATAAATTACTTTTCTACAAATAATTTTATTCCATCAGTTGTTTTCCGTTTTCTATAAACAGTATTTGATTTATGAATATCTTGATGACATTTTTTACAAATACGTATCAGATTTGCTGTATGATTTTTGTGAATATGGTCTATATATCCATCTTGATCTGCATCCTTTTGATATTGTAAATGATGAATATCATCTCCATCTTCACCACATAATTCACACGAACCATTCAACATTTTTTTAGAATTATAAGAAGATACTTTTCTATCTGTAATTGTTGTTTTTCCGTAATACTTCATACGAATATTGGTTGCAAGATCTAAAAAGGTTTCTGGTAAATGTAAAGACTTACATACTTCTAAACCATACATATTATCTCCTGGTCCATCCTCTAACTTACGGTTGTAAATTAAACATTCTTTGGAACGATCATACACAACACTTAAATGTTTTAAACTTAAATACTTTAATTCCTTGATTTCATTCATTTTTGTTATTTCGTGAAAATGGGATGCAAATATAAATTTACAACCACTTTTATGTAAATGAAACAATCCAGATGCAAATATACTTATTGCTGAACCATTCTCGGTTCCAGAACATAATTCATCACCCAGAACAAGACTATCTTTATCTGAATACTTTAAAATAGTCCGCAATTCTGACATTTCAACAGCAAAGGTGGATAAGCCTTTAAAAATATTATCATTTCCTATAATTCTTGTAAATATATGTTTGAATGGATAAAATACAAATGACGAACAAGGAACAAACATTCCTGCTTGAGCTATTATAACTGATATACCAATGGATTTAATTAAACTCGATTTACCTACTGCATTTGTTCCAAATAACAAAAACCCTAAATTTGTATTGTCTAGATAGATATCATTCGGCACATAACACTCTTCTTGATTTATACGTTCAATAAGGGCATGTCTTAACCCTTTCGTATGAATGAAAGAAGAATCACTCTCTTTAATGGTTGGTTTGCAATAATTATATTTTTTAGAAATAATTGCCTTTGTAATATTCACATCTAAAACACGAATGACTTTAATGATTGTATGAAAACAACTATGTAATGGAATTAAAGTAGTTAAAAATTCTTTGTAATATTGTGTTCCTAATTTCTTCAAAACTTCCTTCAAACGATGAATATTGTTTGCAATTCTCTCTATATCTACGCCACATATACAGGCATCATTCCCCTTTCTTTCTATTTTAATCTTCTTTATATTTAAATAATACGAACAATTCTTTTTACTATAACTTGATTTATACACTAATTCAATTTCTTCTTTTTCTATCTTTTTTAATTGTTGTTTTAATGTTTCTCCTCTTTTTACAGTAAGTTTAATATAATATCCATTTTTATCTGTTTCGTGTAATTTACATAATTCTTTGTTTATTTTTCTCTCTCTCTCTTGGATAATACTTGTTAAATATTCACGAATACATTCTAATCTATCAAAACTTTCCATATATTCTCTTTGAATCGTATCTATTTCTGGATAAATTCCTTGTTTGAAAAAATTCAATGTAAAATTATTACAAGATTCATTATTATTTTTTAAAATTATTATATCTACTTTACTATAAATATTATTATTTAATTCTTGAATAAATTTTATCACTTTATCAACTTGGATATAATCACTCAAAAAATCCATATACGATGAAATATCTTTTTTAACCATTGTATTTAAAATATCTATTGTGTTCTTTAATCCAATAAATTCAGTCGGTTTTACTCTACTTAGAATGATTTTCCTATAAAATCTCTCTACATCAATCGTATGATTCAAATTCTCACGGATAAGTTCCATTTGTTCTATATGTTGTAACATAAAGTCGATTAAATCATACTTTTTTTCTAATTCATTTTTATCAATAATTGGATTTAATAATTGTTCCTTAAATTCTCTCTTTCCTATTGTTGTTACACATTTGTTTAATAGAGATAGCACACTTGAATAAGGACCATTATATGTACTATCATTAATAATATTTAATTGTTTTAATGAATGATTTGATAAGATAAGGTGGTTTTCTTTATTTATCTTTGGTTCTTTAATTTTATAAATCAAATTGGGGTTATGTTGATATACATAGTCTAATAAAAAAACAAAACATTGAAACAAACAAGGATAATATTCTAATGAGGTGCTAGAAATATAATATTGATAATCTTTTATATCATAGAATTTTTCCATCAATTCCTTTTGATACACTTCACTTTCACATCTTAAACATCGTTCCGACATAATATTCTCTCTATCATTCAAATCTATTTTACGAATCACACGACTACGAATACCAATAAACATTAAAATATCGTTTATTTCGCTTGACTTTATCGTTTCGGTATTATATATAAGAATAAATTCAACTGGAGAATATACGGAATACACTCGTTCTACTTCATCAAATGTTGTTGGATTGTGAAAATATTCTTTTTTGATTTCATTTAAGATGACATTTCCAGTAATAATATCTACTAATGTATAAGATATATACATATATTTCTTAGGTTCTATCAAATTAGGATTTGTAACAAATATTTTAACACACATTAACATATTTGATATATTGTTTTCTGTATCAAAATCCGTTCCTGGACTTATAATATGAAGTAATTCTCTCTCTGCACTTGGATTTTCATCATTTTGTTTATAAATAACAATTGTATATCCTTCTCTCGTTAATTTATTTGTATATTTATTAATCATATAATCACGAAAACCAGCCATCATTACATTACATTGAACTTTTCTTTCACTATCATATATCGATACTTTTGATTTCATACTTATATGTAATTCACATATTTTAGAAAATTCTTGAATAGAACTTCCAAATATATTTGTTTTATATTTTTTTCCATAAACTTCAAAAAAAGCACCCACTTGCATTAATAAGATACATTTATCACCATATTCATTTTTATATTTGTTGGTTAGTTCAAAGTATTTCTTAATTAAACTCATGACTATAATACTATATTACCGTCTTGTGTTTATATTAGTTTAGAATATTAACTTTGATACAAGTAATTGTGTATTAAATAATTACTATTTTTATTTTTTATATCACCACTTAATACTGTATTTTTATAGATTTCTCTAATGAGAGAGTCAGGGGCTCGTGTTCCATATCTAATTAAATTCTTATCTCTTAACTCTCTCTTGATTGTATTTATATCTATTTCTTGTAAGATATTAATCTCTTTTTTAATCTGTTTTATTGTTTTATTATTTTTAATGAATACACCTACTTTTGAATTTTTCTTTCCTAGATTATACATTCTGCGTATTGTTTTTACTCTATATTTTCTTACATTCTGTTTTGGAATATTTTTTAAAGAACGAATATTATGGTTTCTTTTTACGATATCTTTTGTTTCTTTTTGTCTTATATCTTTTAATTCTTTTAATTTTTTACTTCTATCTGTTTCTATTTTTTGATTATCTTCTATTTTTATTTTATTATTTTTACCTTTCTCTCTACTTACTGTATGATGATGAAGATTGTGTGGTTCCTTTTTTAAACTTCGTTTATATTGTGAATATGTCATTTTTTTACCTCCTTTTAAACAACCATAAGGTGGTTCTGGTTTGCTCTTTGAACTTATAAATTCATCCTTCTTTATTTCATTTCTATGAGATTCTAAAGTAGGTTCAACTTTGATTTTATTTTCCAAAGTGTTTTTTTCTGGTATTTTAGTTTTTGATTTATTATGTTTTCTATCTCTCTTACTAACTGGATTTTTCTCTTTTAAGTATTTATCTAAAAATGACATTGCTTCAGTCAATCTATCTGTATTTGAATTCACTACATTGTCATGATTTGGTTTTTTTGTTTTCTCTTTTTCTTTATTCTTGTTAAAATTGCGTATATTGGATATTAATTTTTTCTTTAATGTATTTCTAACATTTAGTTTCTTTGGAATTTCTTTTCTCTTTTTGATTGTTTTATTTTTTGATAGAGAGAAAAATTCAGGGTTGATTTGAATTACTTTATGTTTTTCTTGAGAACTCATACAATTAATATATAAATTAAAACATCCACAAGAACGATTTACATATACATTAATTTATAATTCATATTGTCTAATTTTGATTTATCATTTTTATATTTGATAAAATCGTTATATCCATTATCCATATCCTTTTTATTAATTTGTTTTCGTTGATTCTTATCATTAATACAAAATACACGCCTACCATGACTAATTTTTACTTTTGAAAATAATGATTCCATATCACGGCCAAAATATGTAAATGTATCTCTATGTTTTAAAAACCAATGATTTAACTCGCTATCATTTATCTTTAAGTTCCAATTATTCTCAAATACAATTTTTTTGAAGATATCTTTTAGTTCAGTATGTGTATATTCATTTGTATCAAAACACCATGTAAATCTTGATTTTAATCCATTATTATAAGAAAATAAACATTCATCTAATTCATTTTTATAACCTGCAATTATCACCATTAGATTATCTTTATGAACGCTTAAAAGTTCGCATAATGTATCAATACACTCTTTTGAAAACATATCTCTGTTCTCTCTATTACCCAAAGAATAGGCTTCATCTATAAATAATACACCTCCAATACATTCTTCTATAAGTTTTTTAGTCTTTATTGCAGTCTGTCCTAAATATCCAGCAATCAAATCTGGCCTTGTAACCTTTTTAAATATACCTTTTTTTAATATACCTAATTTACTATATATTTTACCAATAATACGTGCTACTTCTGTTTTTCCAGTTCCGGGTGGTCCATAAATACACGTATGCATATAATCTCCCTTACTATCTTTATGTAGGTCTTGAATATAATAAATAATTTGATTTAATACTGATAATTTTAATTCTTCCATTCCAATCATATTATTTAGTTCTATTAACTCTTCCTTTATGTTATGTAGTCTTGAAAGATTAATATTATATTCAATATGTGGTAAAAGAGGATTATCATTAATAATTTCTATTAGAGAATTAAGATTTACTATATTTTTTTCTATAACTTTCTTATCAAGTTTCTCTCTAACATAACTGGATACATCTTGTTGTGTGATTTCTATTGTTGATGTGTTTTCTGTATAATAATTTATCACTTCAGGTTGATTATCTTGAACAAAATTTTCGTCAATTAAATCCAAGAATTTATGATATTTCACTCTATCATTTAAATTTTGTTTTCTATTGTATATTTTTCTACCATTCTTATATTGAGCTTGATATAAGTCCATTCTTGATATAAAATTAAAGTATGGATTCATGTATTAACTTAAAAAGTTATTTTTATATTATTATATCAAGACAAACTAACATTATATAGCTGAAATTCAAATGTTATTCATATATTTTTTATTATCCATCTCATTTATTTCTTCTATGTTATCTTGGGTATATATGAAATATAATAGTAATTCAGAAAGCAGAATAAAAAGAATTATTTATTATACGCATCATTATATTTTTTATTATATATTAAATTTGATTATTTCATATTTACTTTGGAAGAATATATATATTATTTATGAAAATATAGAGACACCTTATAAAGATAATGTTATTTATATATCTTTGATCTATATTACCATTTATATTTCTATGAATTTTAAGTATTATATTACGATGCTATATAACAACTAATTCTTTTCACATCTTTGAAAATTTACAAAATTATATTAAATACATAATGAATATAAAAAAAAATTGATATAGAATTTAAGATAATTATACTTCAATAATATATCTCTCTTTCTGTTGAATCGTACGCTCTAAGATGGAATCAATCCAAATGAATAAGAATGAATCTATTCAATATAATAAATATATAGAAGAACCATGGTCTTTAATTGAAAGTTATTTTGATGGACAACATTTAAAGAGGATGGTTCGTCATCATATAGAATCATATAATAACTTTGTAAACGAACAAATTCGTAAAACAATAAATATGTTTAATCCAGTGTATATAAAGTCACCACAAGACTATGATGAAGAAAGTAAGAAATATAGTTTAGAGATGATAATTACTTTTGATAATTTCAATATATATAGACCACAAACCTATGAAAATAATGGTGCAACAAAAACGATGTTTCCGTGTGAAGCACGATTGCGAAATATGACTTACGCATCGGTTATGACGATTGATTTAAATATTAAAATTATTCGTAGGTATGGAGAAATGTTAAAAGAGTGTGAGATAAAACATAAAATATTACCGAAGATACATATTGGAAAAATTCCAATTATGTTAAAATCGTGTCTATGTGTATTAAATCAGTATAATCATATTGATAATTCATATATTGGTGAGTGTAAATATGATTCAGGTGGTTATTTTATCATTAATGGTAGTGAAAAAACAATTCTAGCTCA
>LFIK01000527.1_pt1 | contig 28761 bp, 28 predicted proteins | sample 643401 | NCBI WGS metagenome assembly LFIK01 (sample SAMN03777447, study PRJNA286221) | soda lake metagenome | biome: soda lake; feature: Kulunda steppe; material: water; isolation source: sample T5-Br brine of Lake Tanatar-5 | place: Russia: Kulunda steppe | collected 2010-07
AGACCGGTTTTGGTCATCTGGCAAGGCGCGGTGCCGGTTCGGTAGCCATAGCTACCGGGCCGGTGGCGCAACGCCGCCAGGGGCCAAAACCGGCCGGGGTCTTCGACTTGGGCCGCATTTTTCCCGATTGCTGCGTTGCGCTGCTTGACCGCAGAATGACTGCGGCACTGCACAGCGCGTCTTGCCTCGGAAAAAATGCGGACTCCAACGCAGGCGTGCGAATAAATCAGTGTTTCCCTAGGGGCCCACGCCGAACAGCTGGCGGAAATTATCGCTGGTCTGTTCCGCCAGTTCCGGCAGCGGTACGTCCCGCACCTCGGCCAGGCATTCCGCCACTTCGCGGACGAAGGCCGGCTGATTCGGGCCACCCCGGTGCGGCACGGGTGCCAGGTACGGTGAATCCGTCTCTACCATGATCCGGTCAGCCGGAAGCTTCCGGCTGACCTTGCGCAGCCCGTGGGATTTGGGGAACGTGATGATCCCACTCAACGAGATGTAGAAACCCAGGTCCATGAAGGCCTTGGCCGAGGTCCAGTTTTCCGTGAAACAATGGATCACGCCGCCGACTGAATCGGCTCCCTCCTCGCGCAGGATACGGATGGTGTCCTCCGCTGCGCCGCGGGTGTGAATGATCAATGGCTTGCCGACCAGACGTGCAGCACGGATCTGGTCGCGGAAACGCTGATGGTGCCAGTCACGGTCGGCGTCTTCGGTACACAGGTAATCCAGTCCGGTCTCACCGATGGCGACCACATGATCGGGTGCGGCCATCTCGGCAAGGGCTTCCGGTGATTCCATGCGCAGGTGCCGACCGCAGGGATGCACGCCCACCGAGGTCGAGATCTGCGGGTAACGGGCTGCCAGGTCCAGCAGACCGTCAACAGTATCCAGGTCGACCGAAACCGTGAGGAAATGTCCAATGCCCCGCTCGCGGGCGGCGTCGAGATATCCCTCGGGGTATGACTGTCCGGCCTCAAGCATGTGCAGATGGCAATGGGAATCGACCAGCATGGGCTGCATGGTGCCAGCTCCTGTGGAATGGATGAATGATTCAGCTCTGAGCAGTGGCCATGGCGGCCACCGGCCTTACATGGTGTGGGTCGGGCGATCGCCTTCCAGCGCACCGGCAAGATAGCTCTCTATCCTCGTGCGCGCCTGGGTGCCGGTCTTTTCACTGAACTGAATACCGATTCCCGCCGCCCGATTGGCCTGAGCACCGCGCGGCGTGATCCATACCACATTGCCAACCACCGGCAGTTTTTCGGCATCGTCCATCAGCGTCAGCAGGATGAACACCTCGTCACCGAGTTTGTACTGGCTGCCCGTGGGCACGAACAGGCCGCCGTTGCGGAGGAAAGGCATGTAAGCGGCATAGAGCGCCTGTTTGTCCTTGATGGTCAGGGACAGGATCCCCTGGCGGCCACTGTTTGAAGACATCTGGTCGGACTGTGTCATACGGATTCTGCTCGCTTATGCCCTGAGGTGAGCTCTGCTGCCTTGCCGTGCAATCTCCTGCCAGCGCAGCAGCAGGTCTTCCACAAACAATTTCGGCTGCAGTGCTCGATCGCTCAACGCCCGGGTCCGGTACAAGTAATCAAGATACCCATAGGCTGCGTCAGGATCCAGTCTGAGGCTTGCCAGTCCCGCAGGTAGCGTACCGTCGCCAGGGCTGACGGGCTGGCGCTGGATCTGCTGCAGGATCACGATCAACAGATCCAGCAATAATGGCAGATCAGCTGCCTGCCAGGTGTCCGCAGCGGAATGAATGGATGCCTTGCCCTGGCTGAGCGCTAGCAGTTGCTCGATCAACGTCTGATGCAGACGGCCAGCATCACGTTCCTGCAGGGACTGCGCTGCCAACGGGGCATTGCCGCAAACAGGTAACAACGCGGCCGCGTCCGGAATACCGGCCTTCGCCAGCCAATCGGCAGCAGTAGCGGTATCGGGCGCTGCAAAACGCAGCTGCTGACAGCGACTGCGTACCGTCGCCGGGAGCCGTGCCGGCTGATCGGCAAGGACGAGAATCACTGCATTTGCAGGCGGTTCCTCCAGGGTCTTTAGCAGGCTGTTCGCTGCGTTGCCTGTCATGTGGTCAGCCTGATGCACCAGCGCAACGCGGTAACCGCCGTACTGGCTGCTGAGGCGGATGAACTCCACCAGCGCCCGGATCGCATCAATTCCCAGTTGTCGTTTGCCGTCCTCGACACCGGTGCTGAATACATCCGGATGGCCATGGCCATGCAAAAGACGACAGGCGCGACAGGATCCGCAGGGTGCAGCCACCGGATTTTCGGACTCGCAAAGCAGCAAAGCGGTGAACCAGTCAGCAAAATCCCGCTTGCCGAGCCCGGCGACGCCGCGAAGCAGGATTGCGTGGGGCACGCGGGCGGATTGCCAGGCGCGGCGTAATTGTCCTGCCTGCGACTGCTGCCAGGGATATGGTGCGGTCACGGGGTACCCCCCGCTTGTTGCTGCAACCAATCCTGCATGGTGTTGTGCAGGTCACTGCGTACGGCCTCCAGCGGCTGACCGGCATCAATGCACCGATATCGCGCTGGCTCGGCATGCACGCGATCAAGGTAGGCCTGCCGGATTCGTTGGAAGAACACCGCATTTTCGGATTCAAAACGATCTGCCGGACCGCCGCGACCGGCAGCGCGCTCCAGTCCCTGGCGCGGCGGCAGGTCCAGCAGGATGGTCAGATCCGGGCGCAGCGCCCCCTGAACCCACTGCTCCAGCGCTGCAATCGCCGCGGTGCCCAGTTGTCGCCCTGCCCCCTGGTAGGCGTAGCTGGCATCCGTGAAGCGGTCACACAATACCCAGTTGCCGCGCTGCAGGGCCGGTTCAATGACCTTGTCCAGATGCTCGGCCCGCGCCGCGAACATCAGCAGCGCCTCGGTTTTCGGACTCATCGGTGCGTCGCTGGGCTGCAGCAGGAGTTGCCGGACTGATTCTCCCAGGGCGGTCCCGCCGGGCTCCCGCGTCCGGACCACCGTCTTGCCCGCCTTCTCCAGACAGTTCTGGATGAGGGTCATTGCCGTGCTCTTGCCGGCTCCCTCGATCCCTTCCAGAGTGATGAAGCGACCGCGGCTCACGATCAATCCCGTCCCAGGATGTATCGACGGACCGCCCGGCGATGCTCGTCGTAGGTATCCGAGAAATGATGGGTTCCATCACCACGGGAGACGAAGAACAAGGCACTGCCCTCCGCCGGATTCAGCGCCGCCTCCAGTGCGGCTCGACCGGGCATCGCGATTGGCGTTGGCGGCAGACCATGCCGTGTATACGTGTTGTACGGCGTATCCCTGTCCAGATCACTGCGTCTGATCCGACCGTCATAGGCGTCGCCCATACCGTAGATCACGGTCGGATCGGTTTGCAGGCGCATACCCCGGCGCAGTCGCCGGACGAAGACGCCGGCAACCTCGTCGCGCTCCGCAGCCTGCCCCGTTTCCCGTTCGATAATGGAGGCGAGAATCAGGGCTTCGTACGGATCGTCCAGCGGCACGGATTCGTCGCGCCCGGCCCAGAGTTCCTCCAGCGCCTGCTGCATGGTCCGAAACGCGCGTCGCAGCAACTCCTCGTCTGTGGTCCCGCGGGGGAAATGGTAGGTATCCGGATAGAACCAGCCCTCGGGATGCTGGTTCTCGGCACCCAGCCGGGCCATCAGCTCATCGTCGGGCAGATCTTCCAGTGTGTTCAGAACATTCGGGTTTGCATTAATTGCCGCGCGTAACTGTCGGAATGTCCAGCCTTCGATAATCGTAAAACTGTATTGAATAACGCGACCGCGCACGATCTGTTCCAGCACCTCGGCGGGTGTTGCATGAGGCGGTATCCGGTATTCGCCGGCGCGCAGTTGGCCAGCGAGCTCCCGCTCCCGGGCCAGGAATTCGAAATACCAGGGCCGGTCGGCGAGCAGCCCCGCCTCATGCAGCGTGTCCCGCACGGCCCGGAACGAGCTGCCACGGGGAATATCGACCTCCAGGCCTGCCGCATCCTCGTGCATCGGACTTGCGAGCCACTGTTGATAATCCAGATAAACTGCTCCGGCCGTGACCAGGCCGAGCACCAGCATGGCAGCGAGCACCGTGAGAAACAGTCGACGAATCATGCGGTCGTACTCCTGGTTCCGGGTGGCGCTGGACTCGGTGCCAGCCGTCGCTCGCTGAGACATTTTTGAAGCTGGCGTGCCACGGGACCGGGTCGGAAAGGCGTTACCCCTACCTGGCGCACGGGCCAGAGGCCAATCACGCTGTTGGTCAGAAACAGCTCGTCGGCCTGCAGCCAGACATCCAAGGGTGCGGTGACAATCCGGACCGGCAGCTCCAGCTCGGCCGCGAGATCCAGAACGCATTCACGCATGATGCCGGCCACTCCGCTCTGGTCCAGTGCCGGTGTGCTCAGAATACCGTCTCGCACGGCAAAGACGTTGCTCATGGTGCCCTCGATCAGCATGCCTTCGGTGTCGCACATCAGGCCTTCGCTGATCTCCGCGTCGGTCCACTCGGCCCGTGCGAGAACCTGCTCCAGTCGGTTGCCATGCTTGAGGCCGGCCAGCGCCGGTTGCCGGGCGAGTCGCATCTGGCAGCGGCGAACGACAACGCCATCCGTCCAGAAACGCGCGGGATAGTCGGGATACGGATGCAGGCTCAGGATTCGCTGGCAGTCCGGCACATCCGGCCGTCGGTAGCCGCGTCCACCGACGCCGGCCGTCAGTAGCAGCTTGAGCACGCCTTGCCTGACTCCGGACGATAGCTCCTCGGCCTCGCTGCGCAGCACCGTCTCGTCGGCTGCGGGCAGTTTCAGCCGAAGAAGACCCTGTTGCAGACGCTGGCAATGGCGCTGCCAGAGCAGCGGCTGTCCGTGCTCTACAGCGATGGTCTCGAATACGGCATCGCCATATTGGGTTGCGCGGTCTGCGGACGCGAGCGCCGATCCGACTTCACCGTTGATCAGGCTGGTCATGGGCGCTCCGGCCGCGGCAAGGTGTCAATCGAGTTTGCGAAACACCACGGTACCGTTGGTGCCGCCAAAGCCGAATGAGTTGGAGAGCGCGACGCGGATCGGCATTTCACGGGCCTGGTCCGGCACATAGTCCAGATCACATTCAGGGTCCGGGTCGGTGATGTTTATGGTCGGCGGTGCCACCTGGTCGCGGATTGCGAGCAGCGTGAAGACAGCCTCGACGCCACCGGCCGCGCCCAGCAGATGCCCGGTCATCGACTTGGTGGAGCTGACCGGTATTTTGTAGGCAGCATCGCCGAAGAGGTTCTTGACCGCCATGGTCTCGGCCTTGTCACCTACCGGTGTGGAAGTGCCGTGGGCGTTGATGTAATCAACTTCGCCGCGATCAATGCCGGCATCTGTCAGCGCATTGCGCATGCAGCGTGCAGCGCCGTCGCCGCCTTCCGAAGGCTGGGTCATGTGGTAAGCGTCTCCGCTCATGCCATAGCCGGCAAGTTCAGCGTAGATGGTCGCGCCGCGCTGCTTCGCGTGTTCGTATTCCTCCAGCACGATGACGCCGGCACCGTCGCTGAGAACAAAACCGTCGCGACCCCGGTCCCAGGGCCGGCTTGCGCCTTCCGGATCATCATTGCGGCCGGAGAGTGCCCGCGCCGCGGCGAAGCCGCCAAGCCCCGTGGGCGTGGTCGCAAATTCTGCCCCACCCGCAACCATCACGTCCGCATCGCCGTAGGCAATCATGCGCCCGGCTTCACCAATGTTATGGGTGCCCGTAGTGCACGCAGTGACGATGGAGATATTCGGTCCCTTCATGCCATGGATGATCGACAGGTGACCGGAAATCATGTTGATGATCGCGCCGGGGATGAAAAACGGTGACAGCTTGCGAGGACCTCCCTTGAGGTAGGCTTCGTGGCCCTGTTCGATCCAGTTGATGCCGCCAATACCCGAACCGACCGCAACACCGACACGCTCCGCGTTGGCATCGGTAATTTCCAGGCCGGAGTCTTCGATGGCTTGACTGGCGGCCGCGATACCGTAATGGATGAACGGATCCATTTTCCGCGCATCCTTGGAGTTGATGAAATCCCTGGCATCGAAATCACTAATTGTGCCGCCAAACCGGGTCGAAAACGCGGAACAATCGAAACGCGTGATCGGTCCGATGCCACTGCGTCCGGCAAGAATCGAATCCCACGCATCGGCAACTGTATTGCCAACCGGAGCAATGATCCCCATTCCCGTCACTACAACGCGCCGTTTGCTCAAAAGCCTGTCCCCGCGAATTTCCTAATCCACCAAACCTGAAAAGGGCATGCGACAGTGTCGATGCCCTTTTCAAATCGAGCAGCAAAGCCGCCATCAGATCATTTACTGATCGAGATGGTTGTTGACGTAGTCAATGGCCTGCTGAACCGTTGTGATCTTTTCCGCTTCTTCGTCGGGAATCTCGCACTCGAATTCTTCTTCCAGCGCCATCACCAACTCCACCGTGTCCAGGGAGTCTGCTCCCAGATCGTCGACGAAAGATGCCTCGGCTGTAACTTCCTCTTCCTTGACGCCGAGCTGCTCGACGACAATTTTCTTGACCCGCTCTTCAATGCTGCTCATGAGTTCCTGTCTCCTGCTATGTAAGCCGGCTGTTCTTCAGCGCCGGCGTATTCTAAGAAAATGCTCGTGTTGTTACCACACGGCACCAGTTTCAGTGCCAGGGGTTGTCCTTCTTCGAGACGGTCGAACCGCGATCAGGGCATGAACATTCCACCGTTGACATGCATTGTCTCGCCAGTGATGTATTCCGCTGCATCGGATGCCAGGAACGCCACCGCCGCCGCGATGTGCTCGGGGCGCCCCAATCTGCCCAAGGGAATCTGTCGCGTCAAATCCTCACGCTGACTTTCGGGCAAGCCCCGCGTCATGTCAGTATCGATGAATCCGGGGGCCACGGCGTTGACGGTTACACCGCGACTGCCGACTTCGCGCGCCAGAGACTTGCTCATGCCAAGCAGGCCGGCCTTGGCCGCCGCATAGTTGGTCTGCCCGGCATTGCCGGTCGAGCCCACCACCGAAGCGATGTTGATGATCCGGCCCCAGCGCGCCTTCATCATGCCGCGCAGACAGCCGCGGGAGAGGCGGAAAACGGCGCTGAGGTTGGTGGCGATGATGTCATCCCACTCCTCATCTTTCATGCGCATCATCAGGTTATCACGGGTAATCCCGGCGTTATTCACCAACACGAGTGGTGGGCCGTAGCGTTCGCTGACAGCAGCCAGAACGGCGCTTACCTGCTCCGGGTCGGTCACATCCAGCGTCATGCCTTCACCATCGGCCCCGGCGGCTGACAGGTATTCGCTGATGGCCGCAGCGCCTTTTTCCGAGGTGGCCGTGCCAACGACCCGGAACCCCGCGCTGGCCAATGCCAGTGCTATGGCCTGTCCAATGCCGCGGCTGGCACCGGTGACCAATGCCAGTCGCTTCTCCTGATCAGTCATTTGCAGCTCCTTGCAGTGCTTTCTCCAGACTTGCCGGATCGAAGACCGGCATGCTGTTCAGAGAGCGATCGATCCGCTTCCCGAGGCCGGCCAGAACCTTCCCGGGCCCACATTCGATCAGCGTTCCCACCTGATGTCCGGCCAGGGTCTGGACAGTCTCCACCCACCGCACCGGACGGTGCAGCTGGCGCGCCAGTCGGTCGCGGATGGCATCCGGGTCATTCGCCTGTGCAGCGTCCACGTTATGCAACACGGGAGTAACCGGCATGGCAATCTGCACCGCTGCCAGGCGCTCCGCCAGGCGCTCGGATGCCGGACGCATCAGTTCACAATGGCTCGGCACGCTGACGGGCAAGGTCAATGCCCGCTTCGCACCGGCTTCCCTGGCGGCAGCAACGGCCCGCTCCACGGCGGCGGTACTGCCGGCGATGACCACCTGTCCCGGGGCGTTGAAATTCACCGCGTCAACCACCTCGCCGCTGGCCACGGCCGCGCAGACCTGACGTACGGCATCGTCGTCCAGACCAAGGATTGCCGCCATGGCACCCTCTCCGGCCGGCACCGCATCCTGCATGAAGCGACCGCGGTCAGCGACCAGCTTTACCGCGTCAGCAAAAGCCATTGCCTCGGCGCAGACCAGCGCCGTGTATTCGCCCAGCGAATGCCCCGCCATCCACACCGGCATCGGGCCGTCCTGTTCCTTCCAGACACGCCACACCGCCACGCCCGCGGCGAGCATCGCGGGCTGGGTCAGATCCGTGCGGTTGAGGTCGTCTTCCGGGCCTTCCTGAACCAGACTCCAGAGATCCCGGTCGAGGACCTCGGACGCTTCTGCGAAGGTTTGCTGCACCACTGCATGGGCCGATGCCAGTTCTGCAAGCATGCCCAGTGACTGCGAACCCTGGCCGGGAAAGACAAATGCCGTCTTGCTCATGATTTCCGCCCCAATCCCTAGTCGTGAGCCGTTAGTAACGAATCAGGGCCGAGCCCCAGGTGAAACCGCCACCAAACGCTTCCAGCAACAATAGATCGCCAGGCCGAATCCGACCGTCCCGGACAGCTGTGTCCAGGGCCAGGGGAATCGACGCAGCCGAGGTGTTGCCATGGTTCTGCACGGTCTGCACCACGCGCTCCATGGGCAGCCCCAGCTTGCGCGCGGTGGCCTGAATGATTCGGATGTTTGCCTGGTGGGGAACCAGCCAGTCTATGTCGGCTTTCGACAGACCGTTGGCTTCCAGCGTCTCGTCGACGATGCGCCCGAGCGTGCGGACCGCGACCTTGAATACTTCATTGCCACGCATGGACACCGTACCGGTTTCGGGGGTAAGCCGGTCATAGCCCTGACCGACGCCCCAGTCCACCTTCAACAGATCCTCGTACTGGCCGTCGGCATGCAGGTGGGTGGAGAGGATGCCCGGCTGCTCCGACGGCTCCAGCACAACGGCGCCGGCGCCATCGCCGAACAGCACGCAGGTCGCGCGGTCGTCCCAGTCGATGATTCGACTGAATGCCTCGGCACCGATGATCAGGGCGCGTTTCGCGCCGCCGGTCATCAGAAACCGGTTTGCTATATCGAGTCCGTAGACAAAACCCGAACAGGCCGCGGAAATGTCAAAGGCAATACTGCCTTCGGGCATGCCGAGCCGGTGCTGGACCAGACAGGCGGTGCTGGGAAAAACGCGATCCGGCGTGCAGGTGGCAAGCACCAGCAGGTCCACGTCGGCGGCCGGGATTCCGGCCATGTCGAGCGCCTGGGAGGCGGCGGCAACGGCAAGGTCCGCGCACGTTTCATCGTCTGCGACGATGCGCCGCTCAGCGATGCCCGTGCGGTCACGTATCCAGGTATCACTGGTTTCAACCCGGGCCTCCAGCTCGGCGTTGGTCATGATCCTGTCTGGCAGATAACTGCCTGTGCCGGTGATGCGGGAATGTTTCACGGTTCCTGCCTTTCCGAAAACATGCGGTCCAGGCGCTGGTCGATCATTGTCGGAACCCCCTTCGCCGCTTCCAGGATCGCTGTCTCGATCGCCGTGGAGAATGCAATACGGTCGGCGCCACCGTGGCTCTTGACCACGATACCGCGCAAGCCGAGCAAGCTGGCACCATTGTAGCGCCTGGGGTCGGTGCGCCGTCGCAGACGTTTCAGCACCGGCATTGCCACCAGTCCGGCGAACCGGGTCAGGAGATTGCGCTGGAATTCCTCGCGCATGTAATACGCAATCAGGGACGCAACGCCCTCCGAACTTTTCAGCGCCACATTGCCGACAAATCCGTCACAGACAACCACATCAACCGTGCCACGGAAGACATCGTCGCCCTCAACGTATCCCTGGTAATTCAGTTCACTGGCGGCGAGTATCCGCGCGGCCTGCTTGACCTGGTCGTTACCCTTGATCTCTTCCTCACCAATATTCAGCAAACCGACCCGCGGCTCCTTCATGCCGTCGAGGGCTTCGGCAAGTACGGAGCCCATGACCGCAAATTGAAAAAGGTGCTCAGCGGAGCAGTCGACATTGGCACCCAGGTCCAGCATTCGGGTGTAGCCGCCGCGACTGGGGATCGTCGTGATGATGGCCGGCCGATCAATTCCCGGAAGTGTTTTCAGCACATACCGGGAGGTCGCCATCAGGGCACCGGTGTTGCCGGCGCTCACGCAGGCATCCGCCTTGCCCTGCTTGACGCAGTCGATGGCGACTCGCATCGACGAGTCTTTCTTCAGTCGGAGCGCCTGCGACGGCGATTCACCCATCTCGACCGCCTGCGAGGCGTGACGGATCATCAGATGCGGCGAATCGGCATGACCTGCCGCTTCCAGCGCTGTCCGCAGCAGGCCTTCGTCCCCTACCAGAATCAGATCCAGGCTATCCGGGTGCAGTTCGAGGCTGCGCAGCGCGGCTGGCACAACGACATCGACACCATGATCGCCGCCCATGGCGTCGAGTGCGATGGTGACTTTGTTTTCATGCGGCACAGGCAAGGCCATGCATTCTCCTGAGGGTTGCGCAACCCGGTCTTGACCGGTTCCGGCAGCAATCGCCAGACAACACGAGGCTGCAGGGTCGACAGCCCTGGATCCTGGAAACCGGCGCAAGGCTCGCTTGCGCGTATCGGCGTCAGGTGCCCCGGCAGTGGTGCCCGAAGCACCGCTGCCGCTGCGCCGGGAGAGGGGCCTTACTCGTCGTCGTTATCGGCCGAGGCAATCACCTGTCGCCCACGGTAAAAGCCATCCGGGCTGATGTGATGACGGCGGTGAGTCTCACCCGTCTTCTGTTCGACGGACAGCGTCGGGCCGCTAAGGGCATCGTGCGCACGACGCATTCCACGCTTTGATCGGGTCTTTCGATTCTGTTGAACAGCCATTCTCTAGATACTCCGGATAATAGTTAACTGGCCGACGTCTAATGATCCTTCTTCAAAGACGCCAGAACATCAAAGGGTCGTTTCACGTCCGATTTCCCCGAATCGATCGACCCTTCGCTCTTGAATTCGGTTTTCCCCGGGACGCATTCCGGAGCGTCCTTTACATGCATCGCCACCACCGGCAATGCGAGCAACAACTCGTCTTCGACAAGATCGGACAATCGGCATCGGTCATCATCCAACAGCAGCGGATCGAGATCCCCCGGCAGTCGCTCTGCCTCGGCTTCCGATCGCACGATGCCAAGAGCTACCGGGATACGAAGCTCCAGCTCCGCCGGTTGCAGACACCGTTGACACCGCATCTGCACCCGCGCTTCGATCGTTCCCCGCACCTGGCCGAGACAGCTGTCGTGCCTGTCGAACCGCAGCGTCAGAAACGCGTCGCCGTCCAGTGCCAGCACGGCCTCGCCGAGACGGTGCATGGCAGCGAGCGGAATCCGGCCCGTTAGCTCGCGCGCCGCCGCAGCAAGCCGAATTGGATCAATGAAAGCAGGCAGGCCACGGCCGGTCATAAGCCGCGCATACTAGCCTCGCGTCCGGAAGCTGTCAAAATGGCGTGAGCCGCCGGAAATTCACGGGTTTCGACGCCTAAATTGGAGTGTTCCCAAATGTCTGACGAAAGTCCCCTGCCAGGACTTGTCCTCGCGTCCGGCTCACCGCATCGGAAGGCACTATTGCAGCGTCTCGGGTTGCCGTTCGATCAGCGCGCGCCGGACATTGACGAGAGCCCGATTGCCGATGAGTCTGAGATTGCCTATGTCCAACGGCTGGCCAGGAGCAAGGCTGAGGCTCTCGCCGGCCGATTCCCTGACCGTGTCATCATTGGTTCCGATCAGACAGCATGTCTTGCCGGCCGTTTGATCGGCAAACCGGGCAGTCATGCGCGGGCCGTGGAGCAATTGCTCGAGGCCTCCGGCAACACGTTGCATTTTCACACTGCGCTTTGCGTGCTGGATGCGCAGCGAGCCCGGCACAGTCTTGACGTGGTGACCATCGAGGCGGAATTCCGCGAACTGGACCGCCCCACCGCCGAGCGCTACCTGGCAGCCGAACCGGCTTACGATTGTGCGGGCAGCTTCCGCTCGGAAGGACTCGGTATCAGCCTGCTCACCGCCATGCGCGGAGACGACCCTACCGCGCTCATCGGTTTACCGTTGATAAGGCTCTGTGAGCGTCTGCGGGCGATTGGCTTTTCGATTCCCTGATCAGCGCAGACCCTGTTCGCGTAGCAGCAGATTGCTGAGGCCCTCGGCCAGACTCACACCGACGCGGCCTGCGAACCGCTCGAAAAAGCTTGGCCGAGGCGTGAAGTCACGCAGATTATCGGTATCAAGTTCGTTTCGGGCCACGTCATGGACTGAACCAATGTCGTCGGCGAGGCCCAGGCGAACCCCCTCCTCGCCCGTCCAAACCAGCCCTGAAAACAGCGCGTCATCGTCGCTCAGTTTGTCGCCGCGCCCTTCCCGCACCGCATCGATGAACTGTTGGTGAATGTCGTCCAGCAGGTTCTGTATCCAGGCAACGTCTTCGTCCCGTTCCTCGGAGAACGGATCGAGCAGCCCCTTGTTGTCGCCAGCGGTGTACAAGCGCCGCTGGACACCCAGCTTGTCCATGGCGTCAGTGAACCCGAATCCGTTCATCAGCACGCCGATGGAGCCGATCATCGTTGCCCGGTCGACGAAAATCTTGTCGGCTGACACCGCCAGGTAATAAGCGCCGGAAGTAAACATGTCCTCGCCCACGGCATAGACCGGCGTGTCGGGATGTTCTTCCTTGAGTCGACGAATCTCGTTATTGATCTGGCTGGCCTGTACCGGGCTGCCGCCGGGACTGTTGATCTGCAGGATCACGCCGGAGGTGGCGCTGTCCTCGAAGGCCCGCCTGAGCCCCTGGATCACGGTCTCGGCGCGACTCGTGCTGTCGGCCATGATGACCCCGTTGATCTTGACCACCGCGGCATGCGGACCCGATTCCTCGGCATCGCCGCCCAGCCCCAGATCCAGCCCACGGAAGGCGATCAGCAACAGGAACAGATAGACCAGGAAGGCCAGTCGGAAGAAGATACTCCAGCGCCGGGTTCGACGTCGTTCGCGGATACCTTCCAGCGCCACATCCCGCAACGCTTCGCGTTCCCAACGTTCATCGTTCATCGCTGTTTTCTCTCCATGTCATATCGCGCGGTCCCGGCAGTCGATGGATTGCGCAACCTGTCCAGTATCCGCTCCAGATCGGGAGTCAGCGCCGCCTGGAACCCGGTCCATTCAGCAGAATCCGGGTCGTGGTAGCGCAGCTCAGCCGCATGCAGGAACAACCGCTTCTGGCCGAGACCGCGAAACTCCCGATTGCGTTCCGCGTAACCGTACTGAACGTCGCCAATGACCGGATGACCGAGATGGGCTGCGTGCACCCGGATCTGATGGGTACGTCCGGTCTCGATGCGGACCTCGGCAAGCGTACAGTTGGCATGCCGAAAGACTTCCAGGCGACGGAATACCGAGCGTGATGCCTTGCCACCGGAGCTTACCTGAACCTGACCGCCCAGTTTCTTGCCGGAGCGGTCAAGGGCGGCTTCCACGGGCAGCGGGCCTCGAGGCAGAACCCCGGCAAGCAGGGTCAGATAGCGTTTTTCGACAGCATTGCCGCGCAGCAACGCATGCAGCCGCCGCAATTCGCTGCGTTTCTTGGCAATCAGCAGGCAGCCGCTGGTGTCGCGATCGAGCCGATGCACCAGTTCAAGAAAATCGCAATCGGTGCGCAGCTGGCGCAATGCCTCGATCAAACCGAACCGCAAACCACTGCCACCGTGAACCGCAAGCCCCGCCGGTTTGTTGAGCACCAGCAGGCGATCATCCTCGTGCAGGATCGCAGCGTTAAGTTGATCCAGCAGCCCGCCGGGCACGCGGGCGGGAGTGGAGGAATCGTCCGCCATGTGTACCGGCGGAATGCGCACCGTGTCACCGGCAGTCAGCCGGAAACTCGGCGGCACCCGGCCCCGGTTGACGCGAACCTCGCCCTTTCGGAGCAGCCGGTAGAGCCGCGTCCGCGGCAGTCCCTTGAGTTCCCGGGCGAGAAAATTGTCGATTCGCTGGCCGGCCTCATCCGCCGTGACGCTGACATGGCGCACTGCCGAGGTTGCCGGAGCTTGCGTGTTTGCCTTTTCCACGGCGCAGAGCATACCAGTCCGGGCTGGGCTTCACCGCTTTTCGGGCAGCGGTTCGTCGCTCACCAGGCTGCAGCGCCAGCGGCAAGGCGAGGTGCGACCGAAGCAATTGATGCACCACAATATCGTCGCTATACTCCACGGGCCGCAGGCACGGAATTCAGCCGTATCAACCCGGATATTCAGCCCCCCGAACGAATCGGATCAGGGCCCGGGGCCACGCCAGCGGAAAATCGCGCCCCCGGATTCACGGATCACGTGGCGCGATGAACACGATTTACGGGTCAGTCGCGGTTGCGAGTGACACTTTTACATGAACCAGCCAGATGGCTGGATATTTTGGACGCTCCCATGTCCCCACTCCGGATTCTGTTCCTGCAGTTGCTGATCTGGCGCGATGCACCCGCTGCGTCGGCGCCCTGCGCGGCTGCAGTTCTGCCTGGGTCGGCGGATGTCCCGCGAGGGTCGCTGCTGGATGCATTCCGGCGTGGCAGGGTCGAGCGTCGGAGACAGGATCTTTATGAAAAGAATGCTGATAAACGCCACGCAGCCGGAAGAGCTGCGGGTGGCAATGGTCGATGGTCAGAAGCTTTATGATCTAGATATCGAAACCCCGTCCAGGGAGCAGAAAAAGTCCAATATCTACAAAGGCAAGATCACGCGCGTCGAGCCAAGTCTCGAGGCCGCCTTTGTACAGTACGGCTCCGAACGGCATGGGTTCCTGCCTTTCAAGGAAATCGCCCGCAGTTATTATTCAGACGGCGGTAATGGCAGCGGCAAGGCCAGCATCAAGGACGTGATCCGTGAGGGTCAGGAAGTCGTGGTGCAGGTGGACAAGGAAGAGCGCGGCACCAAGGGTGCTGCGCTGACGACCTATATCAGCCTGGCTGGCCGTTACCTCGTTCTCATGCCCAACAACCCCCGTGCCGGGGGCGTGTCCCGTCGGATCGAAGGCGAGGAGCGCGACGAGATCCGCGAAGCCCTGCGGCAACTCGAAACGCCGGAAGGCGCGGGTTTGATCGTCCGTACCGCCGGCGTCGGCCGGAACATCGAAGAACTGCAGTGGGACCTCAACTACCTGCTGCAGCTCTGGGAGATGATCAACAAGGCGGCTGAAGAGCGCAGCGCGCCGTTCCTGATCTACCAGGAAAGCAACGTCATCATCCGTGCCCTGCGCGATTACCTGCGTGCGGACACGGGTGAGATCCTGATCGACGATCCGGCCGTGTTTCAGCAGGCACAGGATTTCGTGCGTCAGGTGATGCCGTACAACCTGAACAAGCTGAAGCTGTATCAGGACACGGTTCCGCTGTTCACCCGCTATCAGATCGAAAGCCAGATCGAGTCCGCCTTTGAGCGCACCGTGCAGTTGCCATCCGGCGGCGCCATCGTGATCGATCACACCGAAGCGCTTATCTCCATTGATATCAACTCGGCCCGCGCTACCAAGGGCAGCGATATCGAGGAAACGGCGCTTAATACCAACCTGGAGGCGGCCGAGGAAATTGCGCGTCAGCTGCGGCTGCGCGACCTCGGTGGTCTGATCGTGATCGATTTCATCGACATGGGACCCAACCGGGCCCAGCGCGATGTGGAAAACCGCCTGCGTGAAGCCGTGAAGATGGACCGTGCCCGTGTGCAGCTCAGCCGCATCTCCCGTTTCGGTCTGCTGGAGATGTCGCGCCAGCGCCTGCGCGCATCGCTCGGTGAGGCAAGTCAGGAAGTCTGCCCGCGCTGCAGCGGTCAGGGCACCATTCGCAGTGTTGAATCCCTGGCACTGTCGATCCTGCGCCTGGTGGAAGAAGAGGCCATGAAGGACAAGACCGCGAAGGTCATGGCCCAGTTGCCGGTCGATGTAGCCACCTTCCTGCTGAATGAGAAGCGGGACGCGGTGATGGATATCGAGCAGCGCCATCGGGTGCAGATCCTGCTGGTGCCGAACCGGACCATGGAGACGCCGCATTATTCGGTGCAACGCGTCCGCGCTGACGACGACTCCGCCGATGACAGCAGCTATCTGCTGGCCACCGATGAAACTCCGGAAGCCGGCGCCCCGCCGGCGGCCATCGAACGACCGCGCGCCGAGGCGCCCGCGGTCAGCGCCCTGTCGGTCAATACCGCGCCTGCGCCCACCATCACCGAAGCTGCAGAGAAGCCGGCAGCGGCGAAACGCGAAGCCAGGCCGGCGCCGACGCAGCCAAGCCCCGCCGCAACCACGGACGGCGGCGTGCGCGGCTTTTTCCGCTGGATGAGTTCGCTGTTCTCGGTAGAGACCGAGGACAGCGCGAAGCCATCGAAGGCTTCCGGCGACGGATCCACCGACTCGGATCAGGCAACGGGATCAGGTGGTCAGCGACGGCGTCGAGGCGGACAACAGTCCGCAGCCGGCGATGCCCGCCGTGATGGTGGACGCAGCCGCCGTCGCGGTGGACGCGGTCCACGGCCGGCGGATGACGGCAGTCGTTCTGCGGGCGATCGCAAGGGTGGCGCCGCGAAGGCCGACAGGAACAAGGACACCGAGACAGCGACGGAGAAGTCCGGCAAGGAAGAGGCCGTCAGCCAGCAGCAGAGCCAGGCGGCGCCACAGGAGCAGAAGACCTCCGCGGATGGCGCTCCCGGCACCGGGCGCAGTCGCCGCGGTCGGCGTGGTGGACGCCGGCGTCGCCGCGGTGGACAGAATGCCGAAGGCCAGACTGCGGAGACGCAGGGCCAGGAACAGGATTCCACGAACGCAGCCGAATCCGGTCGGAGCGTTGAAACCGATGCGGCCAAGGCGGAGAAGGCCACGCCGGAGAAGAAGAGCAAGCCCGAGCAGTCAAAGCCCGAGGATAAGGCCAGGACCCCTCAGACGGACGTGAAAGCACCGGAAGCGGAAGCAAGAACGGAAACGCCGAAGCCGTCAGAGAGTCCTGCCAGCGAACGGCAGCCGGTATCTGACAGCAGCGCCACGCCTGCCGAAGAGCCTGAGGTGGAAGCGCCGCGCGATCCTCGCATGCGCAGTGGTCGACCGCGTATCCCGGCTGCTGCCCCTGAGGAGGAGGCTCCGCAGTCAGTTGCAGACGAACGGGCGGAGCCGGAAACGACTGCTGCTGACGCCTCGGCGTCAGAGGAGTCCGGCGAAGGAGCGAAGCCCGTGCGCAAGCGGCGGAGCCGTAAGCGCAGCCACAAGGTGGAGGGTACCGGGGAAGCTACCACCACCGAGCAGGCCGGAGAGGATGCCAAGCCAGGCGACGTCGCCGCGCGAACCGATGAGGTGGCGCCACCCGCTGCCGCCGCTTCGGAATCAGTGGCGGCAAAGCACGATGCGGCAGACGAAACCTCTGCCGCTGTGACACCAGCGTCCGCGAGCGATTCCCAATCCGGCGATAAAACGTCAGCATCACCAGTGGCCTGGGAGCCATTGCAGGAAGCATCGGCCGAGGAGGCTCGCGAAGAAGAACTGGATTCTGCGGAGAAGGTGGTGGGTGCCGCCGAGACGCGTCCCAAGACGGATGAATCCGTGGAAAACCCCGAGTCTGCGCCGACTGATGCCGAGACGGACGGGGGCACGAATCAGAGTCGACGTCGCGAGGGCGACCCAGGCTGACGATCCGGGCCGTGGCGAACCGAACCCATTTTCGCCACGGCCCGAATCTTATTTCAGGCGGTGTTGCTCGCGAATCACGTTGAGTAATCCGTCGGCTGCCTCATCGATCAGATCAAAGACGTGGACGAAACCCTGCTCACCACCATAATAGGGATCCGGAACCTCTTCTTCGGGGCGGTTCTGCGCAAACCGAAGAAACAGATGTAATTTGTGCCGGTGTTCACTGGGGCACTCGGTCTGGAGGATCCCGAGGTTGTCGCGGTCCATGGCGAGAACCCAGTCGAAGCTGCTGAAATCGCTGACTTCGAACCGGCGGCTCCGGATATCGCTGAGGTCCACACCCCGGTTTCGGGCCTCCGCCTGCGAGCGCTGATCCGGGCCTTTTCCGATGTGGTAGCTGTGCGTGCCGGCGGAATCGGTCTCGACCCGATCTGCAAGGCCGGCATCCCGCACCCGCTGCCGGAAAATCCCTTCCGCTGTCGGCGAGCGACAGATATTGCCCATGCACACGAAAAGTACCCTCACCAATTCCTGATCCGACACTGCAACAACTCCTGGTTAGGTCAACAAGGGTGGCGAGTCTACCAGCATCCGCAGGGTTTCAGCCCTCAGTCGGCCGCTCCGTATTGTGGCCACCGCCACAGATCGGCGTCCCCTCAGGTGCCGACAACACGGCCTGGAATTCCGGCAGCACCGCGTCGATTGATTGCCGCAGCCGGCGAAGGCTGATCTCTATGGTCGCGATGGCAGCACCGAGGGCCTCATACTCCAGCTCTCGCGCCTGATCTTCGCAGGTTTCCACGCAGAGATTGCCGAACTGGCCACGAAGTCGATGGGCAAGGCGCACCAACCCCATGCGATCCCCGGCGTGAATGGCATCGTCCATCGCCGACAGCAGCCCGGGCAGGTCTTCCATAAACCCAGCCAGCAAGTCGCGCAGCAGCCGTTCATCCTGTTGCAGGCGCTCGCAGAGCAGTCGCACGTCCCAGGTCACGATATCCTTGCCGGCAACGGCGACCCTTGAGAGTACCTGCGCGATGGTGCGCATCAGGCTGTCGGCATGGACGGGCTTTTGCAGGTGGGCCGCCATACCTGCCGCCAGGAACGCCTTGCGGTCTTCCTGCCTGGCGAACGCCGTCAGCGCAATGATCGGAGGCACATCGGGAATCTGCTCGCGGGCCATGATGGTCACCTGCATACCATCGATATCGGGCAAACCGATATCCATCAGGGTCAGATCGAACCCGCCCTCACGCAGCCGTTCCAGAGCCTCACGACCGGAAACCGCTCGCTGGACCTGGTGACCCTCGCGCTCGAGGAACGCGGTCGCCACCTTGGCGCTGATGTTGTCATCATCAACCAACAGCACCCGCAGAGGCCCGGTCCTGGCATCAGTGACCAGCGGATCGCTGGATGCCACGTCCTGCGGGGTCGCCGGCAGGAGCGGCAGAGACACGGTGAAGACGGTGCCCTCCCCCGGCTGACTGCGGACCTGTATCTTTCCACCCATGGTCGCGACAAGACGGCGCGTTATGGCGAGGCCCAGCCCGGATCCCGGAACCACGGCCTCGCCTTCAGCCTCGATCTGAACAAAGGGCTTGAATACCCGGGCAAGCTGGTCGGGAGCCATGCCGCGCCCGGTATCCTCCACCTCGAACACCAACCTGGGCCCGCCCTCCTCAGAGCCCGACTGCAGCCCCAGACGCAGCGCGACGAATCCATGTGCCGTGAACTTGGCGGCATTGTTCAGCAGATTAATCAGCACCTGTTTAACCCGCAGAAGATCAAGCATTGCGTGTGACGGCAGTGCACCGTCAATCTCCAGACGGAAATCCGGGCTCCTGGCACCGGTGGCGGCCGACTGGACGAGATTCACGACATCCTTGCCGAGCCTGGCAAGATCACAGGCCTCAGGCTGCAGACGGATTTCGCCGATTTCCATGCGGGACAGGTCGAGCGCATCATCGATCAGGCGCAGCAGGTGTTCGCCCGAGCTCCTCGCGATCCGGATCTGAAGCGCCTGTTCGTCGGTCAGCTCACCGGACTCGAGTAGCTGAAGCATTCCCAGCACGCCATTCAGGGGCGTCCGGATTTCATGACTCATGTGGGCGAGAAACTGGGTCTTGGCGTGGGTTGTCTGCTCGGCTCGGCGCCGGTCGATCTGGGACTCGAATGCGCGTTCCTCCTGTTGCGAGGCATGATGACTCCACCAACTGACATTCAGCTCGGCCGCCGCCAACGCCGCAAGATCCTTCAGGGCTTCCAGATCGTCGTCGGAGAATTCGCGCGGTTCGGGAGAGAAAATGCACAGGGTTGCAATCAGGCTTCCATCAGGTGCAGCCAGGGGGACCCCTGCGTAAAAGCGAACGTAGGGTGGCTTGGTGACGTATTCGCTCTCGGCAAACTCCGGATCCTGACGTGCATCCTCCACCACCAACGGCTTCCGTCGCCTGGTGCAGACGTTGCAAAAGGATCCCTCTCGCGGTCCCTGCCGCAGATCCAGTCCGGTAATGGCACGAAAGTACTGTCGTTCCGCGTCAACCAGGGTGATGGCGGCAGTGTCGACAAGGAATAACCGTCGAGCGAGACGCGTCAGACGATCAAATCGTTCTTCTGGCGGACGGTCGAGCTGATCCAGTGCGTAGAGTGCTGCGAGGCGTCGGTACTCACCTCGGGGTGACGGGGAATCTCTGTCAGTCATGGGCAGCCTTTGAATCCGTCAAAGGAAAAGTATGTTAACCACGAGGCGAAGACACGATTTACGTCCAATTATCGGCTGCCAGCAGAAGCTCTTCCGCTTTCAGAAGATCCGCCGGCGTATCGATTCCCGGACCACCGTCCGCCGTCACTGTGCCAGTGATAATGCGAACGCCGTAATCCAGGGCCCGCAGCTGTTCCAGCGACTCCCGCCGTTCCATTTCCGAAACCTCGAGCCCAGGATATCGTCGCAGCAGACCGGCCCGATAGCCGTAGATTCCCAGATGCCGATGCCAGGACGGCGTGCCGTCTGATGCACTGCCCGGTTCCGGATCACGCAGCCACGGAATTGGCGCACGGCTGAAATACAGTGCGTAACCCTGTCGATCAGTGACCGCCTTGACGGTGTTCTCGGAGCTGTCCACGACCGGGGTATGCATTGGCAGGAGCAGCGTGCTCATTTCCGCATCGGGATGTGCGGCAAGCAAGGCGGCGACCTGGCGGATATGGGTCGGAGGCATCAGCGGCTCGTCGCCTTGCAGATTTACCACGATCGCAGTGTCCGGCAGCGCCAGTCTTGCCACCACTTCGGCGAGCCGATCGGTACCCGAGTGGTGATCGGCGGCGGTCATCATGACATCGGCACCGAACTGCCGGCAGGCGTCGAAAATACGGCTATCGTCGGTGGCCACCAGCACCCTGCTGGCGCCACTGGCGCAGGCACGCTCCCATACATGCTGCAGCATGGGTCGGTCGCCCAGCCGCGCCAGCGGTTTACCGGGAAACCGTGTGGACTGGAATCGTGCCGGGATAATCGTCGTGAATTCTGTCATCAATTCAGCACCCGTCGGTTTAGGCATTCCTGCAGGGCCCGCCGTGTCCCGTGTTCCAGTACGGTCCGGGCAGGCACCACCCAGTGATATGGTCTGGCGAAAGTCCGGCACTTGACCGCATCCTTCTCGGTCATGAGCACCGGTAACTCGTCACCGAACCGGATATCCGCAGGCTGATAGGGGTGATGGTCCGCAAACGGATGCGGGATGACCTGAAGGCCCTGTTCGGCAAGAGCATCGAAGAAGCGCTGAGGATTGCCGATACCGCAGACCGCATGGACGCGTTCGCCGGCGAAATCGCTCAGCAATCGGGTCTCGCCCGATCCGTCCAGCGCCACGGTGTTTTCCAGGGCGAGTGTGAAAAAATGGTCTGTCAACGCGGAGGGACCGCCATTGGCCAGCAGCATGTCCACGGATCGCAGTCTGCCGGGCGGCTCTCGTAGCGGACCCGCCGGTAACATCAGACCGTTGCCCAACCCTCTTGTCCTGTCGATCACCACCAGTTCCAGATCCCGCTGCAAGGCGTAATGCTGCAGTCCGTCATCGGATACGATGCAGTCACAGCCATGGGTTTCAATCAGGCCCCGCCCGCTGATGACACGCTCTGGACCGGCCATCACCGGACAATTACCACGCTGCGCCAGCAGCACCGGTTCATCACCCACCAGTGACGGATCGCTGTCCGCCGTGACCGTTTGCGGCCAGCTCGTCGCCCGGCCGCGGTAACCCCGTGTGACGATACCGGGACGCAGGCCCATGGCTTTCAGGGCCTCGACCAGCCAGAGCACCAGGGGCGTCTTGCCGGTACCGCCAACGAAGATGTTGCCGACCACAATTACGGGGACCGGCAGCCGATGCGAGCGCAGCAGGTTTTTACGATAACCCAGGCGCCGGAGACAGACGATCGCGCGGAACAATTGTGCGAGCGGCAACAACAGCATGGCGGTCGGGCCGCGACGCATCCAGAAACCTGGCAGCCCGGTCATGATTGAGCCGGATGAGTGTTGGCCGTGGGCATCAGTAGATGGGCACTCGCCTTCATTGGGTCAGTCGGTTTCCTCGCTCTGGAGAGTGGCGAAAGACAATCTGGAAATGGATGCCAGACCAGCCGCCTCCATGGCACGAACAACGTTCTGATGCGGTGTGCGGGCATCGGCGCGGACGATGAGCTGGCGCTCGGGGTTTTCCTCCCGGGCTTGCGTGAGTGCACGAACGATGGTGTCGCGACGGTTATCCGCAAGGATTCGGCCATCCAGGGCGTATTCGCCTTCTGCGCTGATACTGAGTTGCATCGTTGCGGCCTCACGGGGCCCGGCCTCAACGCCCGCCTCCGGCAACTGGATCGAGAGATCAGCATCATGCTGGAACGTAGTGCTGACCATGAAGAAGATCAGCATCAGGAAAACCACGTCGATCAACGGTGTCAGGTTGACCTCCGGTTCCCGGTTTCGGCGGCCACGCAGGTTCACCGCCCGCCACCCTGCCCCGGTGTCGCCCGCTGACCCTGCATCGCCTCCACCAGTTTCAGTGCGTCCTGCTCCATGGCCACGACATATTTGTCTACCAGGCCGCTGAAATAACGGTAGGCAATCAGCGCCGGAATCGCGACGGTCAGCCCGGCAGCAGTCGTTATCAAGGCCTCCGAGATGCCACCGGCCAGCGCCGGCGCATTACCGACACCCTCGGTGGTGATCGCGCTGAACACCTTGATCATCCCGATCACCGTGCCCAGCAGGCCGAGTAACGGCGTAATCGCGGCAATGGTCCCCAGGCTGTTGAGAAAGCGCTCGAGGCCGTGGGCCTCGTGTCGACCGGCATCCTCAATGGCCTCCATCATGACTTCGCGACTCTGGTGCATGTTCACCAGCCCGGCAGCCAGAACGCGCCCCAGGGGTGAGTCCTCCCGCAAGCGGAGGACCTCATCGGAACTCATCTTGCGATCGCGGACCAGACTCCAGCTGCGGGCAACCAGATGGCGGGGGATGATGCGATGACTCTGCAGGGTCCAGAACCGTTCCCCGATGATCGCCATGGCAAGGACCGAACAGATCAGGATCGGCACCATCAGCCAGCCGCCGGCGGCAATCAGTTCCCACACAGAAGTCTCCTTTTCTCCGTATCGCGTTGAGCAAATGATACGCATCTTCCGCCAGGGAAACGCTGACCGATTCACACATCGGAGTCAGCACCCATCGTTTGTCCGGATCGCGTGAGCCTGGTGCTCGCAGGACAGACCCCGAGTCAGTCCCCCGCCGGCTTTCCCCCTGGCCGCCACCAGGCGCGATCCCGATCGCGGGTGACAACTGCCGGCTGATCCGCCCCCAGATGGAGCGTGACAGCGCCAGTCTCGCCGGTAATCAGTATTCTGGAGCCACGGGTCTTCCAGTAGGCGCGCACCGACGGATGTGGCAGGCCGAAGCGATTATCGCTGTCTACTGGGATGATCACCGCGCGGGGAGCCGGGCCGTCTGGCTTTCCCGTTGGCAGCCCTCGCCGATGACCATGGGCCGGAACTACTAACCAGTCGGCGCCCATCGCAGGACCGTAAGCCGGCACCGGATGCTCACTGCCGTGGGCCAGGAGCAGACTCTCGGCGCCCGCCGTCACCAGCAGCAGGCAATCGTTGCCCGGGTCGTTGTCGAGAAAACGGAATTCCACATCGTCCCAGCGCCAGGCCGGGGTCTCACTGCAGGCCATTGCCGCAGCGTGTCCGATTCCTTGTGCGATCGGAACCGTCAGCCGCTCCAGGCCGCCTTTGCTGCCCGCGCGTTGATTGCTGATAACCAGCAGGTCCAGGGAGCCAATGCCGTTTCCTCGCAAGGCTCCGTGCAACGTGGCGCTGTGGTAGCCGGGACCGGTGTCGAAAAGCAAGGCATGCCGACGCGTGCGCACGATGCTCGCCTGGGCGTGACCGAGATCGAGCACCGTGACCCGGGCCTGGGTCGGGGGCGGTGCCGCCGGATTCCAGACCACCGGCACGGAGAGCACCAGCAACAATGCCACCCTGCGGGCCAGGCCCAGCGGCAACAGGACCAGCATCGCTGCCGGCAACACCACCGCCAGTAGCCACAGTGGTGGCGTTGCCCGGGGCTTGGCTGGCAGCCAGCCAGGCATCAACGCCAGCAGAGCAAGCAACATTTCGAGCAGCCAGGCCGCCCAGCGCAGAAGAAAGCCGCCGCCGGCATCCCAAACACCGCTGAGCAGACTACCCAGCATCAGAAGGGGCACGACGAGACCGCCAACCAGCGGCACCGCAATCAGATTGGCCGGCGGGGATAGCCAGGCGATACGGCCGAACCAGAACAGGGTCAATGGCAACAAGGCAAACAACAGTGCAATCTGCACGCGCAGAAACTGGCGCCAGCCTGGCTGCGGCATTGGTCGCGACGCCAGCAACAGGTAGAGGCTCATCACTGCGCCGAAAGACAGCCACAGTCCCGGAGTCAATGGCGCCAGGGGATCGATCAGGAGGACCAGACAGAAAGCCAGCAGCAGAATTGACCAGCTGGCCCGCAGTCGTCGTCCTGCGAACAGCAGCATGGCCAGCGCAACCATGATCAGGGCGCGCTGGGTTGGCAGCGAGAAACCGGCCAGCGCCGCATAGACCGTCGCCGCGACCAGGGCTGGGGGAATTCCCGCGACGCGGCTGGGGATGCGACGTGACAGTGCCGGCAGGTACCGCCATAGCGCGGCGCTGACAGCCCAGGTCGCCGTGGCCACCAGTCCGATATGCAAGCCGGAGATCGCGATCAGGTGCGCCGTGCCGGTGGCGATCAGTATCTCACGCAACTCCGGCGACAAGTGCTGTCGATCGCCGACCAGCAGGGCGACGGCCAGTGCCGCACCATCCTGCCGGGCGATTCGTCGTTGCAGTGCTTCGCTGATTAGCTGGCGCCAGTAATGCAGACCGCTGGCAGAGGATAATTCCCGGTTGTCTGCATCCGCCTGAACCGTGCCGATCGCGGCAAAGCGCTCTGCGCGCCAGTATCTTTCCATGTCAGCCGCGCCCGGATTCCGGGGCGCGGCAACGGAGCGCATGCGCAGGTGCAGCTGCCAGTGGGATCCCGCCCGGATATCGGTGGGTGGCCGGTACCAGCGCACCAGGATCCGCGCTCCGGCGGGCAGTTCGGAACCTCCGTCCGGCCGAAACCGGAATTCGAGTGATTCTCCGCGCTGTTGCGGAATGCTTGCGATGGTGCCTTTCACCAGCCGTTCGCCCCAGGCCTCTGGCGGGTCCTGCCACGCCGTTACCTGGGGGTGAAGTACCAGGGTGCCGGCCATGAGCCCCACCAATAGCGCGGCAAGCAGCTGGATCGCCCGATGACCTCGGAGTGCCATCAATGGAATCAGAAACCAGCCCAACCATGCCGGTGGCAGCACGGGCAGCAGGTGCGGCAACAGAAGACCCGCCGCCAGGGCGAGAAGCAGTGCAGTCATGACCGTCCCTGGTCAGGGCCTGGCATCAACGGGCCAGACAACCGACGACAACCTCCCTGTTGTCACCCGGTCAGTCTAGGAAACCGAATCGAAAAAGTAGCGTCGTCAGGTTTGTGCTGAGACAATCCGCCCGCTCATGAGCGTCCCGTTAGCCCACACCCCGAATCGCCCTCTGACAGCAAACGTACGATGCCGAAACACCTTATCCGACGATACCTGCCTAGCTCGCGAAAAATGCGCGAGCACCAGTCCGTGCGGATGTTTGGCAGCCGTTTGCAGGATTCCCGACTCTGGCATCTGAACCGCCACCCGGTGGCGGGTGGCTTCGGTATTGGCGTGTTCCTCGCCCTCCAGCCATTGCCTTTCCAGATGGTGATCGCGGCCTTCCTGGCGATTCTGCTTCGTCTGAACCTGCCGGTCTCGGTGCTGGCCGTGTGGATATCCAACCCGCTGACCATGGCGCCGATCCTGTTCTTCAACTATCGGATCGGCAACTGGATGATGGGGCGCGGCGCGCGGGATCGTGATTTCGAGCCGACCCTGCAATGGTTCTGGACCGAGTTTCACGCCATCTGGCAGCCATTGCTTCTGGGCAGCGTCCTCTCCGGTGCAATCGCGGGCATGGCGGCCTACGGCTTCGTGCACCTGGTCTGGCGGCTGCACCTGCGGCAGCGGCTAAAACTGAGACGACTGCGGCAACGGCGGAAAGCCGAGATGGAGCGTCGCGCCAGCCGGGACTGAACGCTGCTCTGCCCGGACGAAGCAACGCCACCCGCAGCCTGGCAGGGCCAGCCCGAGCTACCAGGCCCGCAGCGCAACACCGCCAGGGGCCGATATCGCCCGGGTTGGGCTGGTCCTCCATCGTCCGACCAGCACCAGCCGCTTGCCACGTGAGGAGAAGCGTTCTGGTATGGGATTGTCTTATCCGGCTGCCAGGTGCCCGTCGGTCATGGTCAGGGTGCGATCCATGCGGGCGGCGATGTTCCGGTCATGGGTCACCATGATCAGACTGGTGCCCTCCTCCCGATTGAGTTCCCGCAGGAGGTCGAACACGTCCTCGGCGGTCTGGCTATCCAGGTTCCCGGTGGGTTCATCCGCCAGCACGCAGCCCGGCCGAGTGACCAGCGCGCGGGCAATGGCCGTGCGCTGACGTTCGCCACCGGAAAGTTCTCCGGGCTTGTGTTGCAGACGCTCGCCCAGGCCGACCCGTTTCAGGATGTCTGCCGCCTTTGCGCGGGCCTCGGCCGCCGATTGACGCCGGATCAACAAGGGCATTGCCACGTTCTCCAGCGCGGTGAATTCGGGCAGCAGGTGATGGAACTGGTAGATGAAACCCAGGTGCCGGTTTCGCATGGCGCTGAGCTGCCGGCTGCTGAGGGCACTCAACGACTGCCCCATCAGCCGCACCTCGCCCCCGGTCGGCCGGTCCAGGCCGCCCAGCAGGTGCATCAGAGTGCTCTTGCCGGAACCGGAGCGGCCAACGATCGCCAGCTGTTCCTGCTGCGCCACATCCAGATCAATGTCCTGCAGCACGTCCACCGAGAGCTGGCCATCGCTGAAGCGGCGACTGACACCGCGGCAGCTGAGAATGATGTCGTTCCTGTGCTCACTCATAGCGCAATGCCTCCGCCGGATCGGTGCGTGATGCCCGCCAGGCCGGATACAGCGTCGCCAGCAGCGACAGTACCAGGGCCACGCTGGAAATGCGGAACACGTCAGGCCAACGCAGTTCACTGGGCAGATCGCTGATGTAGTAGACATCCGCCGCCAGGAACTCCTGGTCCAGCAGGCGCTCGATGAACGGCACGATATTTTCCACATTCAGCGCCAGCGCAATCCCGCCCACCGTGCCGAGCAGCGTGCCGAAGACGCCGATGATGGCGCCCTGGACAATGAAAATCCGCAGGATCGTGCCCTGTTCGGCGCCAAGCGTTCGCAGGATCGCGATGTCCGCCTTCTTTTCGTTCACGACCATTACCAGCGTCGATACGATATTGAACGCGGCCACCGCTATGATCAGTGTCAGGATCACGAACATGACGGTCTTTTCCGTCTGCACCGCACGGAAGAAGTTGGCGTGTTCCTGGGTCCAGTCCCGAACCCGGTAATCCCCGTCCAGCGTCAGATTCAACTCACGTGACAGGCGAGGTGCTGCCATCATGTCGTCGAATTGCAGCCGCAGACCGCTGATCTGATCGCCCATGCGGAAAATGGTGGCGGCGTCGTCGATGTGGATCATCGCCAGCCCGCGATCGTATTCATACATGCCGATATGGAAAGTACCGGCAACCTCGAACCGTTTCACCCGCGGTACGATTCCGGCCACCGTCGCCCGCGCCTCTGGCGTGACCAGGGTCACCATGTCGCCAACCTCGACCCGCAGCATGCGCGCCAGGGCGCTGCCGAGAATCACCCGGAACGCGCCGGACTCAAGGTCATCCGCCGAGCCGGTCACGATATGGTCCATCACCCGGGCGACGCTCCCCTCCCGCTGCGGATCAATGCCGCGGATCATCGTGCCGCTGACTTCCCTGCCCCGGGTGATCATCACCTCGCCATCGACAAACGGTGCGGTTGCCTCCACCCGTGGGTGTGTCTCCACCTCGTCGGCCAGGCGTGGCCAGTCCCGCAGACGGCCATTGGCCTCGGTAACGGAGCCGTGCGCGACCATGCCGAGAATGCGCTCGCGGAGCTCCTTCTCGAAGCCGTTCATCACCGACAGCACGGTTATCAGAGCGGTAACACCCAGGGCGATTCCCAGCATGGAACTGAGCGAAATGAACGAAACAAACTGGTTGCGTCGCCGGGCGCGGGTGTAGCGCAGGCCGATGAACAGTTCCAGGGGTTTGAACATGCGGTCGAATCTCCGGCGATCTATGGTCACAATCCAGGCGGTACGCGTCAGGGGCAGACCACCGGCAGCGGTCTGAGCAAGCGGATTTCCTGCGGGCTGACCTCGGCCCCCAATGCCAGAACCTGTACGCCGGTGGCAATGGCCTGGCGCAGGGTCTCACCGTACGCGGGATCGATGCTGTCCGCCGGGCGGACCTCATGCACATCCGCGCGCTGGGCGCAGAATACCAGCATCGCCGAGTAACCCTGCTGATGAAGCTGCATCAGTGCCCGCAGGTGCCGTGTGCCACGGGCGCTGACCGCGTCCGGAAACAGCGC
>LFIK01000528.1_pt1 | contig 28725 bp, 25 predicted proteins | sample 643401 | NCBI WGS metagenome assembly LFIK01 (sample SAMN03777447, study PRJNA286221) | soda lake metagenome | biome: soda lake; feature: Kulunda steppe; material: water; isolation source: sample T5-Br brine of Lake Tanatar-5 | place: Russia: Kulunda steppe | collected 2010-07
CGGTCGCGGTGCTGGCCAGCGTGATGGCCGATCCGGCGCGCTACGGTGTCGATGCGACGCTGGTCGCGAGCGCTCTGGCGATCGGGTGGGGCATGGCGATCGCCTCCTCGCCGGCCACCGCGGCGACGATGTATATCGGGCGGCTGACGGGATACGGCTCATTCACCGTGGGGACGCGCTGGAATGCCGGCTATGCCACCGTGTCCGTCGTGATGATCAGCGCCGCGCTGACGTTGCTCGGCCTGTGGCGGGGCGCCTGACGGCACGCGTCGATATGGGTGGAAAAAGCTCCGCTCACCGGCTCCGCGCCCTTGCGTCACGGTGGTTTGCTGCATTTCCCCATTGCCCTGAAGAACATGCTCACATAACTCTTGGTCAGGAGAGGCCGGCTGCACCGGAACACGGCGCGGATATGCTTCCCGGCGAAGAAACAGGCACGCCACGGCAGGGCCGGAACGCAGCGTGCAGCTTTGGAGGACGAAGATGGATTATCGTGCGCCCGTGACCGATATGGTCCATATCATGCGCCATGTGGCCGGCCTCGACGATGCGCTCGCAGAGGGGCTGCATCCCGATCTCTCGGCGGAGCTCGTCGACCAGATTCTGGAAGAGGCCGGCAAGTTCGCCGGCGATGCGATCGCGCCGCTCAACCGCATCGGCGATACCAAGGGGCCGAGCCTCGCCAACGGCGTCGTGACCACGCCTCCGGGGTGGAAGGAGACCTATCGTAACTGGGCGGATGCCGGCTGGAACGCGCTGCCGGGGCCGGCGGAACATGGCGGCCAGGGGCTCCCGGGCCTGCTCAACGCCGCCTGCATCGAGATGTGGAATGCCGCTTCGCTCTCCTTCGGCATCGCGCCGCTGCTCACCATGGGCGGGATCGAGGCGCTGACGAAGCATGCGACGCCGGAATTGCAGGAGCTTTATCTCGGCAAGCTGATCTCGGGTGAGTGGACCGCGACGATGAACCTGACCGAGCCGCAGGCCGGCTCCGATCTCGCCGCGCTTCGCGCCCGCGCCGAACCTGCCGGTGACGGGACCTACCGGATCACGGGCCAGAAGATCTACATCACCTATGGCGAGCACGACATGACGGACAACATCGTCCACATGGTACTCGCGCGCCTGCCGGATGCGCCGGCGGGGACGAAGGGCATCTCGCTCTTCCTCGTGCCCAAGATCCTGCCCGACGGCAGCCGCAACGACGTCTTCTGCAACGGCATGGAGCACAAGCTCGGCCTGCACGGCTCGCCGACCTGCACCATGGTATTCGGCGACGAGGGCGGTGCCACCGGCTGGCTGATCGGCGAGGAGAATCGCGGGCTGGCCTGCATGTTCACGATGATGAACAATGCCCGCCTCGGCGTCGGCCTCCAGGGCGTCGCCGCCTGCGAGCGCGCCTACCAGCAGGCTCTGTCCTATGCCCGTGATCGCCGCCAGGGCCGCGCCGCCTCGTGGCAGGGCGATGGCATGGCGCCGATCATCGCGCATCCGGATGTTCAGCGCATGCTGATGACCATGAAGGGCTTCACCCAGGCCGCGCGCGCCATCTGCTACATCACCGCCGGCGCGCTCGATCGCGCCCATGCAGCGGGCGATGCGGATGCGCGACGCCGGGCGCATGAGCGCGCTTCGCTGATGACGCCGGTCGCGAAAGCCTTCTCCACCGATCTCGCCAACGAAGTCGCCTCCCTCGGCGTGCAGGTGCATGGCGGCATGGGCTTTATCGAGGAGACCGGCGCGGCGCAGCATCTGCGCGATGCGCGCATTCTCGCGATTTATGAGGGCACCAACGGCATCCAGGCGATCGACCTCGTGACCCGCAAGCTGCCGCTCTCCGGCGGCGAGACGGTGCGCGGCGAGATCGCGCGGCTGCGTGCGGTTGCCGATCGTGTCACCAGGGAGGGCGGGGCGGCCTATGGCGACACGGCCAGCCGGCTGCGCGAGGCGGTCGAGGCGCTCGACCGCGCGACGAGCCACCTGCTCAAGGCGCTCTCCGGCAATGCCCAGCAGGATGCGCTTGCCGGTGCGACGCCGTATCTGCGCCTGTTCGGGCTGACGCTCGGGGCGGCTTCGCTGGCCGAGTCCGCGCTTGCGAGCGGCGAGGGCGATCCGCTCGCCGCCGGACGCGTCGCGCTGGTGCGGTTCTTCGCCGAAAACCAGGCGAGCCTCGCCCCCGGTCTCGCGGAGACCATCATCCATGGCGGCGCCTTCACCGAGAACGCGGAGCTCGCGCTCGCGAGCTGATCGCGCTGCGATCGCGAGGCGCATGCGCAGGTGATGCCGCCTGTGCATGCGCCGGCCCGCCGGCTTCGATCCGGGAACACCTCACCAAGCTTTGCGTTGGCAATGCGAACCGGCGCAGAGAGCATCTGCGGGGGCGTTTTATCGGGTGGAGGGTGGCGTGAGCACGGGTGCGTCTGGTGGGCATGTCGGATGGGGAGAGCGGCTGCGCGGTTTCATCGGCAGCTTTTCGCTGAGAAACCGGCTGATCGGGATCCTGCTCATCGCCACGCTCCCGGGCATGGCCGTCGCCATCTTCCTCGCCGTCAATGCCCTCGACAACGAGCGCGCGCGGATCGAGGAGAATGCGAAACGTCTGGCCGATATTCATGCGGCACAGCATACCAATGTCATCGAAAACGCCCGCATCATGATGGAAACGGTCGTCGAACTGGTCGAGACCCGCCCGGTCAGCGGCACCGAATGCAGGCATTTTCTCAGTGACCGGATCGACCGCTACGCCTCCTTCACCTCGCTGACCCTGATCGACGGGCAGGGAGCGCTGCTGTGCGCCCGCAACGACCACGAGCTGCCGGCGAATTTCCCGAGTGAGGGTTTTCTGGAGAGGCTGGGCGACGCGGAAGACATGGTCGTGAGTGATTACACGGTGGGGCAATCGGGCATGCCGCTGATCATCGCGGTGCTTCCGATCCGCGAGGATGGCGGGCGCCTCGAGGGCGCGATCGCTGTCGGCATCGATCTGCGCTGGATGGAATTTCTGACACGTCGCCTCAACCTGCCCGCCGGCAGCACCGTTACTGCGATCGGCAGCGACGGGCAGGTTCTGACCCATGATCGCGCGGAAGGCGGCGACAGCGACGACCTCGAGGCGCCGCGCGAGACACTTCCGGTCGAGGATATCCGGCTTCAGATGGCGACCATCGGCAGCGGTGCGATACGCGGCACGACGGAAAACGGATCCGACCGGGTCTTCGGTTTTCAGCGCACCGATGCGGGTGACCTCATCATCGCCGTGGGCAAGCCGCAATACATGGAGTTCGAACGCTATGGCGTGGCCCTGCGCGACACGCTGGCTGCACCCATGGCCATCCTCATTCTCGCGCTGATCGCGGCCGCCTATGCGAGCGAATCGCTGGTCGTTCGTTGGGTGCGCCTGCTGACGGGCGCGGCAATGAAGATGTCCGGCGGCGACCTCGAAGCCCGATCAAATGTGCCCCATTCGCGCTACGAACTCGGACGGCTTGCGGCCGCCTTTGACAGCATGGCGGCTTCGATACAGGACAAGCAGGCGCAGATCCGGGCCAAGGCAGAGCAGTACAAGGATCTGCTGCATGAGCTCAATCACCGCGTCAACAACAACATGCAGATGATCAGCAGTTTGATCCGCATGAAGACGCGGGGCATCAGGGACCAGGAGGCGCGTCACGTCATCGAGGATGTCGAACTGCGGCTCAGGGCACTCTCGGAAATCCAGCACCTGCTCTATGGTCGCGAAGACGGTTTTGACAATGACCCCGAGTATACTGTCCGCCTTGGACGTCTGCTGGAAGAATTCTACTCGTCCGACAATATCAGGGTGCGTGTGGACGCCGAGGCGATCGCTATCCCGCGTCCCTCTGCAGTGCCGCTCGCGTTGATCATGAACGAGTTGATCACCAACGCCTGCAAGCATGCCTATCCTGATGACGGGGGCGAGATCCGGGTGACGTTGCGTGCCTCCGGCGGCGAAGTCCATCTCTCGGTCGCCGATGACGGCGCTCCCGTCCCGAATGAATGGAAGCCGGGCCAGGAGGAGGCGTCGATGGGATTGCGCATCATCCGCAGCATGGCGGCCCATCTCGGAGGCGAAGTGGAAATTCACCCGGAAACATCCGGGAAATCCATCAACCTCTCCTTTCCTCTGGATCCCGCCGGCGCGCGCCGGGATGAGCCCTCGGATCCACCAGGATCGTAGATAGAACAAGTGCCGCCTATCTCGCCGCGTTCATGTCGAAAATCATGAGCACGATCGCGGGGACGGCAAGATCCGGGTGCAGGATGAGGTTCCGCGAGAGCGGATTACGCGGATACCGCCAGTCGCCGCTGCGATCAATCCCGTCGCGGCGATTGAAATCCGGGCCGGAAGAATTCCGTCAGCACGGCGGTATGAGAAGACGGCATCAACCCGAGATGGGATTCGATGGCTGATCGTCGTTGCGGGTGCCGACGCCAGGCCCGAGATCGAACGCGCGTTGACACTTCGTGGCGACAAAGACTTGCTCTACCTCATACGGTGAAACGGCGAACGTTTCGCCCGCGCCCTCGCCATTGCCCTCGCTCTCGACCCTGCAACGCGCATTATTCGATCAGTCGGACGAGAGCGTGTCACGATCACGGACGATTTCCGCGGAGCAGGATATCGATCCGACGGGATCAGCGTCCCGTCGGCAATGGTTGGGTGGGAACCATTCGTCACGCGGTTGCAGGCTGCATTAAAAGCATGAAAACAATGAGATAGCCACATTCTCAGATTGTGTCTCCATGGTTACCGAAGTCCTGATTCATGAACTAGCCCGCCCTAATTCGTGAAATTGGACGTAGTATTTCGATCAAGTCTGTATCGCGGATTCAGGTCGCCGGACGCACCCCGTCTGCGACATGAACGAGATCAGGCGGGCCATGGCACAGATCAGTCACATCGCTCTATCACAAGATGGCTGTAATCCCGTGGCGATTGCGGATCTCGGCTCCAGTCACGCGCTGACGCCGGCATCAGCGAGGATGTACGATCGTTTCTACGGATTGCGATCCGTGACCCGCCACGATGCCGCCATGGATGGGATGCTGGGCACGGCGTTGCAACAGGCAGTTTCGCACGTGCCGCAGGACAGGCGTCGTAATGGCTGTCTGATCTACTGCAAGACACAGACACACAACACCCGCAGTGATGGTAACTGGCTGCGCGGTTTCGCAGATGCGCATGAGCTTCAGGACTGGGAAGTGTACTCGGTTTCAATGAAAAGTTGCGCATCGGCCCTCGTCCAGCTCCATATGCTTACGCAATGCGAGACTGACGGGGCGATCATCGTCCTCTGCGGCGAGAAGGCCTTTCATCCATCCGTTTCCCGCCTGAGCGTGGGGCTTCTCGCCGAGGTGCCGACGGCTGCCGTCCTGAATGCCGGCGCTGGAGGCTGGCGGATACTGGGAAGCACGGTGCGGCACCTGCCCCGGTTCCACGTCAATCCCGACGCCATGTGCCCCGCAGATCGCCGTGCCTTGCAGGAGGTCTATTCGGAGGCGCTGACCAGTTTCATCGCAGACAGTCTCGACCGGTTCGCAGCTTTGTGGACGCCTGATGCGATCTTCCTGCCGCACAACCTGAATCGACCGATGACCGACATGTTGATCCGTCATTTCGGCTGGCATGACCGCACGTTTCACGGCGATCTCGCCGGAACCGGTCACGCCTATTGCTCGGATCCCTTCATCAATCTCGCGGCGTTTGAGGCAGGCGGAAATCCTGCAACCCGGGTGCTTCTCCTCGCAGCCGGGACCGGTGTGACATTCGCCACCTGTCTGCTCGAGCGCGTTCCCCATCGCCTTCCATGATCCACACAAGACGAGGAATCCCGACAATGAACAGCACCATCACCTCCGCCATCGGCGAAGTTCTCTCCGAGGTTCTTGAGACACCTGTCGGTGAACTTCGCCCCGACATGCGTTTCGACCGGGAGTTCGACCTCGACAGCTACATGTTCGTCCAGTTTCTCCTCGGCCTCGAAGACAAGCTGCCCGGGCTGCGCTTCGACCCCGAGAGCATCGGCCAGGCCGGGTTCAACACGGTTGAGCAACTCGTCCTGCACATCACCGAGAGCATCCCCGCTACGGAAGTGGCGGATGTCTGACATGCGCAGCCGCACGACAGCAACGCATGTTTACGACGTGGCGCGTCGTGAAAGCCTGGTCGAGGCGCTGATGACGGCCTGTCATGCTGCTACCGGTCGGCCCGGGTATCTCACGGGTGTCAGCCATGCGTTGCATGCCCCCGACGGATCGCTGGTCGACCCGGCCCGCCCCGATACGGTGGTTCACATTGCGGAAACCGTTGCCGAACCTGCACTTTCAGCTCTGGGTCTGGTGTTGTCGCGGGTCGAGACGGTTGCGGCAGCGACGCGCCCTCCACACGCGGAGATCGCCATGATCGGGCTGCGAGCGGGCTTGCTGGCGCAGATTCTGGACCTGGCCTTCGCCCATCTGCGCGAGCGCGAAAGCTTCGGTCGGAAGACGCTGCAGCATCAGTTGGTCAAGGCCCGGTTTTCCGGCACGGGCGCCTTTCTCAGCCGGCTGCGCGAGGAGATCGCGCTTGCGCAGGTTCTCGATCGGACCCACGGCGCGGAGCGACTGCACGACGACATCGACATGCGGACCGTCCAGGCCGCCAAGCTGATGGGCGGGCATGGCCTGCGTGCCGGTTCGGTACACGGGCTGGAATATGCGTCGGGCCTCCTGCGGGCGATCTTCGTCGTCCGACCCCATACGGAGACATGATCCATGGCGCCATTTCATTCGCTCCAGAACATCAGATTGCTGGCGACCGGTACGGTGCCGGATCGCCCAACCGCCCGGCCCGTCCATGCTCACGCCAGCGCACCATGCCGGCGTCGCGTGACGGCCTGGCGCCGGATGCAGGATATCGCCGACGAGACACCACTGGCAGAGCTGTGGTTTTCCGATAATTCCGGCCGTGGCGTCCTCCATTCGGATCGGCTGCGCCAACACTGGCCGGCGCTTTGCGCAGGCGAAACCCCGGTGCTCGTCTATCTGCATCGCGGTCACCAGCCCGATACCCGATGCCCGGTCCTGCAAAACCTCCTGCAGGCGCTCGACCATACCGGTCCGGTCTATGCCTTGCGCGTCGAAAGCGGCGCGGCATTGCATGACGCGATGACGATGGCACGCGCGCTGACGGTCGAAAATGGCCTCTCCGTCGTTCTGCGAGACCCGACCGAACGTCTGACCGCGCACCCGGAGCGAAGTCTGCCTTTACGTTATGCGCTGCTTGGAAACAGCGATTTTGCGCCGCGCCCGGCGCCTGCGCCACCCATTGCCGTGCGTCCCGCTTCCCTTGCCATACGAGGTTCCGATGCAAACCGCTGATTCGACGGTCGTCGCCGCGAGTGACCCGCTGCCCAATGCCATGCAGACGTTGTCACGCATTCTCGTTCTCGCCATACCTTTTGCCTTCGGCGCACTGATCACATCAGCGTTGAACCTGGGTAAGGTTGCACTGCTTGCCCGCGCTCCCGATACGGGCGCCTTGCATATTCTGTCTCTCCAGCAGCCGAGCTTCATCCTCGCCCTGGCAATGATGGAAGCGTTGGCGATCACCGCCCAGGTCTTCAGTGCCCGATCCCGTAACAACTGGCCTCGCCGCGGTACATTGCGTGCGGTGCATCGGCTCAGTCTGACCGGTGTCGTGCTATTCGTCATGGTCGCTGCCGCCGGTTACGGCGTGGCGCAGACGGTCTCGGTTTCGGATCCGGAAATCAGCACGATCCTTGCCTATTTCCCGCTCTTCATCCTCTCGCTGGTGCTCTACGTCGTCTTCGATATTTACTACGGCGCCTTACGCGGTCAGGGAAAGGTGATGCTCGGTCTCTTGCCGTTCATCGGACTTGTCGCCATCGATCTGGGGGTGACCTATCTGCTGGTGACCGAGTTCGGTTGGGGCTTCGAAGCGGTTCTCCTGGGAAATCTCGCCGGACCGGCATTGATGCTTCCCGTCATCGCATGGCTCCTGCGTCGCGAGATGCGCGGTGCCGAAGAGAGCCCCGACGCGCCATTTCGCATACGCATGCGGCAGTTGCAGATCGGTGTCGGGATACCGGTGTTTTCCTCGATCATGGTCGGATTCATCAGCGCGGCCGTCGTGTTCCCGCTCCTGGCCAAATACGGACAGGAAAACGCCTCGGCCTTCTTCGTCCTGCTGCGCTACCGCATCGCCTTCATGATTCCGGCGATCGCCATCGGTTCCGCGATCGCGATTCTCGTCAATCAGATGGCTGAGGAGGGGCAGGGGAGCCAACGGCTGCGCTATCTGTGTATCGGCGTGCCGACCATGCTGCTCGCCTACGGGGTTGCCACATTCTTCCTGCCGCAATGGAGCGCGCCCCTGGATCTGCTGGTTCCCGCCCAATCCGCTGATCTGCGTGCGGCGACGGATGCGATGTTCGCCAAATTGCTGATTACCTTCTTTCTGATTTCGGCTGCGGTCATGCTGCAGGTCATCCTCGAGCAACTGGGTCGCGGCATGCATGTGCTCGTGATCATCTTCCTGGTCGAGAGTGCGACCTGCGCTGGCGTAGTCTGGGCTGCGATGCAGGGCGCCGGGATGACGCTCATCCTGGACATCCTGATCGGCGCGGCGGCGTTCAGCCTGGTCCTGTTCGCAATTCAGTTCCTCATCCTGCTGCGCAAGATGGGTTCCGATCATGCTCTTTGAACTCGCCTATCCGGGCCTGTGCGCAGCCGCGATCCTGCGCCACCTCACCCGGCGCCCGCGCCCGGTCGCACCGCTCTTCGCATTTCGTGCCGTGCGGGGCCGCATGCGGCGGCGCGAACTGGCTCTGCTGACGGCGCTGCATCCGCGTCTCGGCGCTGTCCTCGCGCTACGCCGGTTCGAGCAGGCGAGTCCCGAACCGGCGACCGGACCGGTCGCGGCGTGCTTCAACAACGGGCTGGCAGAACGCCGGTTCGGCCCCGAGCAGGGCGCGCGCGTGCTGCTTCTTCATGGCTGGAACGCCGACAGTGCCATGATGCTGCCGCTGGCCAAGGCACTTGCTGATCAGGGGGTGCGCGTCATCGTGCCGGACCTTCCGGGGGAGGGCGCCAACCCGCGGCGGGTACTCGGTTTCGCGGCGAAGGCGCGCATACTGGCCGCATACTATCGTAACGAGGGTGTCGAGGTCGTTCTCGGCCATTCCGCCGGTGCCCTGATCGCAGCCCAGGCAGTCGAATCGGGGCTGCGCCCCTTTCGGATGGTGACGATCTGCGCGCCATTCTCGATGGCGACATTGTTGCAGGCCTACCTCTCGCGCATCGGCGCTCCCGATGCGCTTCATCAGGCGACCCTCGATCTCTACGGCAAGCGTGAGAAACGGGCGGCCACCGAGATCGGCCCCTCCCGCTACGCCCGGTTCGGCTCGGATCTGCTGGTCGTTCACGCGCGCAGGGACTGGCAGGTACGCCTCGCCGAGGCCGATGCGATAGGCAGGGTGAACCCGGCCGCGAAGCGCGTCACTCTCGACAACTGCAACCACCATACGATCCTGAATGATCGACGCCTGTTCGAGGCGGTAGCCGGTTTTCTCGGGGAAGCCGATTACGGAGGGCGCGCGCGATGCTGAGCATCCTCGACCTCGCCGTCGCTTTCCCGGACCGCATCGAAAAGCTTGCCTGCCTGAGCGAGGAGCTCGCGCTTTCACGGAACCAGATGCGCATGTACGATCGCTTCTTCGGCTTCGAAAGCTTCCATTGCGACCACGGTGAGCCACTCGATAGGCTGCTCTCACGCGTAGTCGATACGATCCGCGGGCGTAATCCGCAGCTTTTCGAGGCGCTTGATCATGTCGCCTATTGCCACACACTTCCGAGCACGACGGTCCTCGATGGCCGCACCGGTGCGATCCTTGCGCCGTTCGCGGAGCGGGGGGCCGAGGTCTTCAGCGCAACAATGAATCATTGTGCCACCGGCGTCGGCATGCTGGGCGTCTTTGATCAGTTGCTTGGCGATAACGAGGTCGGCCTGATTCTGATCGGCGAAAAGGCGTTTCATCCGGCGATGCGGGTGATCGAGAACACCACGATCATGGGCGAGGCCGCCGCTGCAGTTCTGGTGGGCCGGGGGCCCGGCGCCTACCGGATGGTCGGCAGCTTCACGCGCCACGCGCCATCATTCTGGAAGAATACCGGCTTGCGCGGCGAGAACTACCTCGATGGATTCGAGGAGGCTTATCTCGATCTTGCCAGCGGTACCCTGCGCGATGCGATGACATGGTTCGGGCGCGATCTCGATGCGCTGCGCTGGATCATGCCCCACAATGTGAATGCCCCTTCCTGGTATCAGATCGCCGAACGCGTCGGCCTTGACCGGCACAAGCTTCAGCTCGCGACGATCGGCGGTTGCGGCCACTGTTTCGGGGCCGACCCCTTCATCAATCTCTGCCACGGCGCACACACGGGAGCGCTGCGCCCGGGTGATGAAATCATGCTCTTCAGCGTCGGCCTCGGCGCGACCGCATCATGCGCACTGCTGCAGGTCGGCGGCCCCATGAATCGTGCCATCCAGTCAAAACAGGAGATTCTGCAATGAAAGACATGGCTGAAACCATTCTCGCCAGCCTCGCCGATATCGGCCTCGGTCCGCAACGGCTGTCGCGTGCCAGAGCCGGCAGTGCCCTGTTCGGGGCGGGCGGCATCCTGAACTCGATCGAACTGGTGCAGTTCATCGTCGCCTTGTCCGAGCGCACCGGAGTTGACAGCTTCGAATTCATGGAGAGCTTCGATGTCGGGGCCGGTGTGTTCGAAAGCCTGTCCTCGATCAGGGACTTCCTCGAAGCGCGCCCCACGCGCGAGATGACCGTCTGATCATGGCTGCCTCCGACCTCACCCAGAAGCAGGCCGATTTGCTGCATCGCGTCGCCGATACCGTCGGCACGCCGTACTATATCTATGATGCGGCGAGTATTCGCGACCGATACCATGCTTTGACTCGGGCGTTGCCCGGGACGGAGTTCTTCTATTCGCTCAAGGCCAATCCGAATCTCAGCCTCGTCGGCCTTCTCGTCGCACAGGGGGCGGGGTCCGAAGTCAGCTCACGCCTCGAGCTGGAAACCGCATTGGCCGCCGGGACGCCATCTCACCGGATTCTGATGGTTGGTCCCGGCAAGAGCGAGCCCGATCTGGCCCGGGCCGTATCGCTCGGGATCAAGGCGATCGTCGTCGAATCCCTTGCGGAACTTGTCCAGATCGATCGTCTGGCTGGCGATGCGGGCCGCAGGCAGGCCATCGCATTGCGGGTCAATCCCGATTTCAAGGTTTCCGGGGCGCGCCTCAACATGAGCGGGCGTCCCACCCAATTCGGGATCGACGAAGCGCGGCTGCCGGAAGCAATCAACCGGGCAAAGGCGTTGCCGAATCTCAAGCTCGCGGGCCTGCATATCTACATGGGCACGCGCATTCTGATGCACGAGACGATCGTTGCCAACACGCAAGGAATCCTCGCGCTCGCCGATTCAATCATGCCGTTGCTCGACGAGCCTCTTGCCTTCGTCGATATCGGCGGCGGCTACGGCGTACCCTATTACGATGATGAGTCTCCGCTCGATCTCGATGCACTCGGGGCGGCCCTGCGCCCGCTTCTCGACGGCTTCACGCGGTCTCATCCGCTCACGGGCATTGCCGTCGAACTCGGTCGCTACATGGTGGCCGAGGCTGGTCGCTTCGTGACGACGATACGGGGGATCAAGACCAACAAGGGTGAGAATTTCGCCGTCTGTGACGGCGGTTCGAATGTGCACAGCGCTGCTGCGGGGCAGGGGTTCATGCGGGGCAATTTCCCGATTTCACTGGTTCCCGCCAATGCGCGGATGCGCGAAGCCCCTTCATCATGGAGCATCACCGGCCCGCTGTGCACGCCGATGGACGTCATCGCGAAGGACGTCACCATGGCCGCTCCGCAAAGCGGTGACCTGATCTGCATTCACCAGTCGGGCGCTTACGGGCCGACCGCATCGCCGGTGAATTTTCTGGGTTTCGGCGCTCCTGCGGAAGTACTCATCGACGACGATGCCCTCAGCGTGATCCGTGAGCGTCCTTCAGTCGCATCATTCCTGAAGGCGCAGAAGCCGCGAGCGATCGGTCGTAATCCCACGCCATGTCTGCCGCCGCTCTCCGGGCCGTTCACCCATCCGCTGCTGGAGCGTCTGGAGGGGTTGCGGGCCTTGTTCGAAAGCACGGGCGCGAAGCTGGAAACCGATCCCGATGCCTGGCGCGCACTCTGGGCCGATCCGACGGTGAGGGCGTTGACGATGATTGGTGTTCCGGATGCGCATAACGGGTTTCCGCTGCATGAGACGGATCTCGGTATCGATACCTGCCCGCATGATCTGCATGTCGCCCTGGTGGAGCGGCTGGCCCGCTTCGATGCAAGCTGCATCCTCGCACTCCAGGGCCCGTCGCTCGCCGGAGCCGCAGTGGCCGCAATCGGTAGTGACGCGCAGATCGCACGTTTCTTTTCCGCCTACCGCGACGGACCACAAGGGACCTTCTTCGCAGTGACCGAGCCGGAGGTCGGCTCGGACGCGTCGAACGGCGGCACGGTTCTGGAATCGCGCGCGGACGGGTTTGTTCTCTCCGGATCCAAGATGCTGGTGGGGAATATCGCGCGCGCGCGCATCGGCCTCGTCTTCGCACGCATGTCAGAGACCGGTCGCAGCGCGCTGGTTATGATCGAGCCGGAGCACTATCCGGATCGGATCGGTATTACGCGCCTTCCGACCACAGGCATGTGCGGCGCCGATCTCTGCCGCATCGACATGAAGGATTTGCCTGTCCCTGGCGATGCCCTGATCGCAGCCGAGGCCGAGCGACCGTCTCTGCGCGACGGCTTTGTCGCCATCAACGGCGTGTTCGAGCGGTATCGGCCAGTCGTCGCAGCACTGGCACTCGGCAATTCCTTCGGCATGCTCGAACGGCTGGCGAAGGCAGGATATGCGGACCGGTTTGCAGACGCATATCGCGGCCATGCGGCTCTGATCGCGCGTCTGGCGAGCGTTCTCGCTGATATCGAGCGCGGGCGCCCGCGCGGACACAGGATCAGCGAAATCAAGTTTCAGGCGGTCGCATTTTGCGACGCGCTGGTTGCACGTATTGCCGCCGAGGCTCCGATTGCGATGCTCGCTGATGCCACCTTGCGCCGCAAGATGCGCGACGCAAAAGCTTTTGAATACATGGAGGGTACCTCGAACATTCATATCCTGAATGCTTTCCGGGCCTATACTGCGGAGGTGCCGGCATGACATTGCACCTCGACCCGGCAAAGATCGTCTGTGACAGCTTCGGGGGCCTTGAGCCCAGCGTTCCGGACGCGCAGGATCAATACGATTACTGGGAAGATTTCAACGCCCGTTTCTTCCGTTCGAACGGCTCAGAATATGATTGCCGGCGTGATACCAATGTCCGGTCCTGGCTCGAAGCTCCCGACCGGGCCTCGTTCGCAGCGATGGTCGCGCAATTGTTGCCGCAGATCCGCCGACGCGATGCGCTGTCCGATGTGGATCTGGTGCTGCTGGCGCACTGGATGCCGGATCTGCATCTGGGGACCTCGGTGACCAACTACGCGATGCATGAATTGGGCATCGAGGATGGCCTGGGCTTTGCGATTTCCGATCGCGGGCTTTCGGCGCCTTTCTTCGCCTTGAACTGTGCGGCTCGTTATCTGCGCAACGGGCGCCGGAAGGCGCTGCTGATGGTCATGGACCAGAAGCATCTGCTCTATCGCAGCGAGACGGTCGCGCGGCTGAAACCGGAAAACAGCGCCGGACTGATGCTCCTTGAGCGCGATTGTGATCGCGGCCTGAACTATTGCGGCTATGCCCGTCGCACCCGGGTGGGGGCGTTCGATCGGTCTGATGCGTTGATTGATGTCTGCAAAGCGTTCGATTTCGATCCGGCGGACACATTGCTGATTGCCGATGCCGGCATGCGTGAGCCGGGAAGGGGCTTCGGCGCATTCGACGCAACCGATCCTTCGTTGATGTGCACGGCCCCTTTCATGGTCCTGCAGCACGCGACGGTCAGCAGGCATTGTCTGATGGTGACCCATGAAACGGGCGAGCTTTGTGCGATCGGTCTGAGCACCGATATCGGGAGGCGCGCGTGAGACTGGTCAGCCTCGTTACCCATCTGCCGTCCGGAAGGCTGAGTACCGAGGACATCATCATGGCTGCCGGGAACAGTCCTGCCGAGGCGCGCGTCTTCCGGCGCATGTTCGGCATCGATCAGGTGGCCGTATTTCCCGAGTGCGAAACGATCGCGGTCTCGTTCGAGCGCTTGGCCGAAAGCCTCGCTGCAGCTCATGACGGCCCGCGTCCGGATGCCGTGATCTATGCTCATGGTCAGCCCCTGCAGCATCCCAGTGGCCGTTCGCCTATTCACATCCTGTGCCGTGATCACCCATTCTTTTCCGACGTCATGCGTCGCTACGAGGTCGACCAGCACAATTGCGGTGGATTGTTCTGGGCGCTGGACCTTGCGCGGACTCTGCTGCGGGCCGGGCTGTCGCGCAGCATTGCGGTAGTCGGCGGGGACAGCCATGTCGGACTTCCACCCGGTGACCGTTATGTCCCCGGCTGTACGCTGATGGGCGACGCATTTTGCGCAATGATCGTCGATGATGCGCCCGGCGGCTTGCAGCTCGGTCCGATCGCCCTGCAGACCTATCCGGAATTCGCGCGAGGGCGTGCGGGCACCAGCGCTGAAATGGGCGCGTTCTTTGCAGCGCATAGCGGGATCGTCTGCAAGGCACTCGACGGAGCGGGATTCGACTGGACAGGAAACGCGCCGCTCCTGCCGCATAACGTCAACCGCCTCGCCTGGCGGCAATTCTGCCGCGAAACAGGCCTTGCGGAGGCACAGGTGCGGCTCGGCCTGCTGCCCGATATCGGCCATTGCTATACCTGCGACCCCTTCCTGCTGCTCGATCGCGAACGCCACGGGCTCGCTCTCGGACAAAGCTGCATGACGATCTCGATCGGAATGGGAGGCTATGCCGGCGCCTGCAAGGTGACCCGCGCTACCGCGTCCGCTCCCGGCACGACAGACAGCCATGACACGGAGACCTGCACATGTTCGCAACCCATACTCTTTTGATATCCTTTCTTGACAGTGCCGCGACACGCATGCCTGAAGCGATCGCGGCGCGCGATGCCGATTTGTCGCTCAGCTACGGAGCCTTGCGCGATGCTGCTGCGCACATTGCGGCCCGCCTGACCGAGCAGGGTGTAGCTGCCGGTGATCGAGTCATCCTGTCGATGCCCAACTCGGTTGCATTCATGGCGGGTTTCTGGGGCATCATGGCTGCAGGTGGTGTCGCTGTCCCGCTGAACCCGGGTACGCCCAAGGGCAAATTCGCGTTCATCCTCGAAGATTGCACGCCTGCGGCAGCAATCGCCGATGCGCCGACTGCGGAAGTTCTGCGCGGTGCGATGGCGGCAAGCGGGCAGGATCTGCCGTTACTTGCCGATGACCTCGCCGCGCTCTGCGCTTCCGGGCGCTCTGCACCAGCCTTGCCCGAGCCGCGCGTGATCGATCAGGATATGGCGGCGATCATATATACCTCGGGATCGACCGGCACGCCCAAGGGCGTGATGCTGACCCATCTCAACATGACCAGCGCAGCGCGTTCGGTCGCGAGCTATCTGGGATATCGCACCAGCGACACCATCTTCTGCGCCGTGCCGATGACGTTCGATTACGGCCTGCACCAGATCACCATGGCAGCCCTGACCGGCGCTTCGGTCTATGCCGCAGACGGCTTTGCCCAGCCACTTTTCGCCCTTCGACAACTCGCCCGGTCGCGGGCGAGCGTGTTTCCGGTGGTTCCGGCGATGGTGCCGATGATCGCGTCTCTCGCAGACCGCTTCGATCTCCATGCCGTGCGCCTCGCGACATCGACAGCTGCTGCACTGCATCCACAATTGATCGACCGGCTCCAGGCCGCGTTGCCCGCAGCGGTGGTGTTTTCGATGTACGGGCTGACCGAGTGTCACCGGTGCACCTACCTGCCTCCCGAGTATCTCGCGACGCATCGTGCCAGCGTCGGTGTCGCCATACCCAATACCGAAATGTGGGTGGTTGACGCCGATGGCGTGGCGCACCGGCGCTCGGCTACCGGCGAACTGGTCATTCGCGGAGCGACCGTGATGAAGGGCTACTGGAACAACCCGGAAGCCACCGCCCTGCGCCTGCGACCCGGACCGGGCCCGGGCGAGCTCGTGCTCTATACCGGGGATACCTGCCGCCTCGACGCGGACGGGTTTCTCTATTTCGTCGCTCGCAACGACGACATTCTCAAGATCCAGGGTGAAAAGGTCGCGCCCTCCGAGGTCGAGGCCGCACTGATCGCACATCCCGACGTCGCCGAGATCTGTGCGCTGGGCGAAAACCATCCGGTGCATGGCCAGATCTGCGTTGCCCATCTCTCGCTCCGGGCCGGCAGTGTGGCCGACGTCGAAGCACTCCTGCATTGGGCCCGCGCGCATCTCGACCCCCATGCCGTTCCCGCTCGCATCATCATCCACGAGACGATGCCGCGCACCCACAACGGCAAACTCGATCGTGCCGGATTGCGCGATCTGTCCATTCCTCCCGGAAATCGGCCGGCACGTCCGGCGATGCCGGACATCGTTCCCGCAGAATAAGGTCGAAGGGATCACGCACATGACCGCGCATACAGACAACCAGATCATCGAAGCCATCGTCACCTTGCTGGACATGGACGACGCCAGCGCCATTACTCCCGAAACGCGGATCGAGGATGACCTCGGCCTCGATAGCGGATTGCTGCTCGAACTGTTCATGGCGCTGGAGGAACGCCTGCCAAACCTCGAGATTGATCCCTCGGAACTGCGTCCCGACCAGTTTGCGACCGTCGGCGCGCTTTCGGCGCTGGTGGCCTCGTTCGACAAAGAAGGGGCCTCGGCATGATCCCCGCCGACGCCGACCGCGCACCCGATACTCCGGAACTGCTTTGGCAGATTTTCGGGCGTTTTGCCGGACATACGGAAGTAGCCTACCGCACGCGTGAGGGCACGCTGACGTTTGCCGCGCTGCATGATGCGGCGGCTGCCCTCGTCATGCACCTGCGCGCCCTTCCCGATGCCGCCGCGCGCCGCCCCGTCATTATCTGGGGGCACAAGGATCTGCGCTATCCGATCGCCTATTGGGCATGCCTCCTTGCCGGGGTGCCGCTCGTTCCGGTGGAGCCGGAAACGCCTCCGGAAAGGCTGCGCCAGATTGCTGCGCATGCCGGTGCCGCAGCCATAGTGATGGCGATCGATGAGGCCGGCACAGCCGCGACCAGTGCCGTCGCCGCTACGGGGCTGACCGTAATTGCCGTCGACCTTGAAGCCTCGCCCATCGAACCGCTGCGGCCGGATACGGGCGTTTCGGCCGATGATGTCGCTTATATCATGTTCTCCTCGGGTACTCTGGGACAGCCCAAGGGTATACAGGTCAGCTACGCCAATCTCATCGATTTCATAGGCTGGCTCGATATCCTCTTGCCGGGTGAGCGCGGTTTCGCGGTGAGCGGCAACATCCGATATTGTTTTGATGTCTCGCTGTTCGAGCTCTGGACTTCATGGACGCGCCTCCTGCCGATCACGGCGCTCGACCATGCCGATTTTGCTGCCTCTACCGGTTATATCCGGCGGCTTGCAGCGGATGGGGTGGGGCTGTGGGTTGCGACGCCTTCGATCACGCGAATTCTCCTGAGCAACCACCGTTTCTGCGCCGCCACCCTGCCGGCGCTGCGCCTGTTCGTATTCTGTGGCGAAGTGCTTACCAAGGCGCTCGTACGAGAATTGTGGGCACGTTTTCCCGGATGCCGCGTGATCAACACCTACGGCCCGACCGAATGCACCGTCGCAGTGACGTCTGTCGAGATCGCCCAGGCGCATCTGGAACGAGAAGGGGATCTTCCGATCGGTTACGTCCGACCGGGAACCACGCTGCATGCCGTGCCCTCGGCATCAGGCAACGAGATCGAGATACGCGGTGCCTCGGTCGGGCACGGTTATCTGAAGCTGCCCGACAAACAGGCGCGCGCCTTCCCCGAGCCGGCATGCTATCGGACCGGTGATCGCGGGCGGGTTGACGAAGACGGCCTATGGTTCTTCGCGGGGCGCCTGGACCGCGAGGTCAAGATTCAGGGTATGCGCATCGATCTCGACGAGGTGGAGGCGCATATCAGACGCCAGCCCGAAGTCGTCGATGTTGCAGTCGATACCTTCCTGTTGAAGGGCGAGCCGCGCGCGATCAACGCCTATGTCATCGGCGTCACGGATGTGGCTTGCCTCGCGCGCCTCGCCGATACGCTGGCGCAGGAACTGCCGCACTATCTGGTGCCGCGCTTCTGGTATGGCGGCTTCGCAGCCGAGCTCAACAACAATTCGAAACTCGACCGTTCCCGGCTCGCGGAAGCGGCGGGAAGCGCCGCCTGTCGCCACGTTCATGCACCACGAAGTGCTCGCCCTGCGGCTCCTGCCTCAGGAGGCGCCGACGGAGCGCTGCGCACGGATCAGTCCGCCGGCCTTCCGCAGAACACCTGAAAGGACGAAGAGATGGTCATACCTCAGCAAATCCCCGTCTTCGACGCACGTTCGGAGTTCCACCAGAATCTCGGGATGCTCAAGGTCGCCGAGACCGCTCATCGCCGGCATGGCGACATGGTCATGATCCACGCCGGCGATGAGCGTGCGATGCTGTTGCTGGGCGGTACGCAGAGCATTCGCTACTGGAAGAACCACCAGGGCCTGTTCCAGACCGAACTCGGCGAAGTCGCAAGCAATGCCGGTACGACGCGCATCCTGATCGGAGACGCGCTGGAGAGACCGGAGAATATCGCCATGTGGGACGCGACGCGTGTGGCGCTGGGACGGCTCAACGCCTGTTGGGACGCCTGGGCGCGCGACGCGCTTGTCGATGCCACGCAGGCGCTTGTCGATGATCTCTCTGCGGCCTCCGGAGCGGCCATCGATCTGCGCAACCTATGCTCGCTCTGGTCGATCCGCGCGCTCTGCCCGGCGCTGTTCGGTCGCTCGTTGCCGGATCAGGATCTGGTACGCGGATTGATGGAAATCGAGCAATTCTACTTTGCCATGAGTACCAGGGGGGCGAGGGAAGTTCGTGATCCCGATCAGCTTGCCGAGTTCCGCATTGCGCGCGACTTTCTCGACGCGACCATCACCGAGGGCCTGCGTAACATGCGCCCCGATGATGGAACGGCTCTGGCTTGTCTCGATCGCGCGCTGCCCGAGGACCTCCCGCATGATGCGCGGATTGCGTTGCTGCGTCCGACTTTGGGCCGGCTGTTGCTGGAAAAGCTCAATATCGACGGCCTCGGCCTGCTCTGGACCCTTACGCATCTGGCCCAGGATCACGGGCTTGTCGACGACATGGCACGCGAATTGGCTGGTATGTCCGGCGTCGCCCTCGCGACCGACGAAATCCATACCCTGCCGGACAGCCAAACGCCGCTTTGCCATTCCACCATCCACGAAGCCCTTCGTCTCTATCCGGAACTTCCCTTCATTTACCGCATCACGAATCGGGAAATGGAGATTTTCGGTCAGTCCGTGCCGGCGCGTACGACGATCCTTTTCGCGCCCTGGCTCGTGCACCGCGATCCGCGTTATTGGGATAAACCCGACCGGTTCGACGGTGCCCGGTTCCTGGCACCGCTGCACGACAAAAATGCTTATCTGCCGTTCGGAATCGGTCCTCGGGTACGCAATCGCACGCAGTTCCTGCAGCATCAACTCTCGGTCGCAGTGCGTGCCGTCGTGGCGCAATTCAGGTTCGAGCTCGCGCCCGATTGCAAACCCGGCAACCTGCGACCGATCCTGCGGTCCACCCTTGCACCGCGCGGGGCGGTGCCCGTTTGCTTCAGGATGCGCGAAACGATGCCGCTAAGGCAGGCTGCCTCTGCGGCCGTCTGATCCCATCACAGGAGTATGAAGTCATGGCAGATACTTTTTTGAAAAAGATCGCCGAACAGATGCGCGATAATCCGCATGCGCCGGCGCTGCTGAGCACCGGGCACCTGATCGGTTTCGGCGCCCTGGGTGAGCGTGTGCAGGCCGTTCTGGATATCCTGGAGGCGACGACCGATACGGATCCGGTTCTGATCCATGGTCACAAGGAACCCGATGCAGTCGCCGCGATGCTCGCCTGCATGTTCGTGGGACGGTGCTTTGTCTTTGTGGACCGTTCGAACCCGGCGGATCGGGTAGCCCGGATCGGACGCATCGCCGGAGCGCGACTGGCCTTGAGCACTGATGGCGGGACAGCCGCTGCATGGAATTCGCAACAGGGTTTCCATGAAGCGTTCAGGCACGGGATCAACCTCGCGAATCTGCCGGGTCGCCCGCTGTCCCCGGATGCGCGCCGCGACGTCGATCCGGGCTCCCGGCTCTATCTGATCTTCACCTCGGGCAGCACCGGCGAACCCAAAGGTGTTGCGATTACCCGCGCCAATTTTGAAGCCTTTCACGGTTGGTACGGGCCGATGCTGGAGGCGATGCGCGGGCAGGAGCAGACGGTCGCGCAGAGCGCTCATGTGAACCATGCCAGCCTTTCCTTTGATATGGGCATGCTGGATCTGTGGCCGGTTCTGGCCCTCGGGCGCCCCGTCATCATGCTTGATCACAGGCACAACATTCTGCCGCGCAAGAATATCGAGGCCATTACGGCGGATCCTGCGGTCGGAGCACGGTCTTGGTTCTCGACACCGTCCCTGCTGCAGCTGATGTGTACTGATCCGCAATTCACCGGCACACGCTTGCCCTGGCTGCGCTGCTTCTTCGTCGGCGGCGAAGTCGTGCAACGCGACCTCATTCATACCCTGTGCCGGCGCTTTCCGGGCGCGGAAATCCGACATGCCTATGGTCCGACGGAAGCCACGTGTGTCACACATGTGCATGTGCTGACCGATGCGGATATCGCGGCTGACGGTCTCTTGCCGCTCGGACCTGTCATCGCCCCCAACACGATGCGGATAACGGACCCGGACGGTCGGGAGTTGCCGAACGGAATCCCTGGTGAAGTCGTGCTCCGCGGCCCGCAGATCGCGCACGGATACCTTCCTCACGATCATCCTGCCAATCGGGCTTTCTCGTTGCAGGACGGCGTTCGCCTCTACCGCACCGGTGACCTCGGGCAGCTCGATGAATCGGGAAGCCTGATACTGCTGGGGCGGGTTGACCGTCAGGTCAAATGGAACGGTAATCGCATCGAGCTCAATGAAATCGAACGCGCCGCCAACGGGCTTGCGCAGGTGCACAAGGCCGTCTGTATCGCGCAATACGAGGACGGTCGGGTCGTCGATATTCTGCTCTTTGTCCAGAAGCAGCCGGGCGCGAGTTTCGACGCCGGCGCCTGCGGCATCGCTTTGGCCCAGCTTCTGCCTCAGGCGATGATCCCGCGCGATATCCGCTTCGTCGAATCGCTGCCACTCAACGTGAACGGCAAGGTCGATGAAAAGGCACTGATGGCGCAAGGCTCCGCCAAGGCGACCGTCAGCGCGTGAGCCGCCAATTACCGCTCGTCCCTGATTATCCGCGGTGCAGATTGCAAATAGGACGTACTCGTTCGCGATTCAGGTCTCGCATTCGTTCCGACCCGCCCAGATTGCGCTCGTTGAACAGTTATTCCCAAAGAGAAGGCCACGATGACCGATTCTGCCGACCTCGAAACCCGATTGCGCTCGCTCTCGATCGAGCGGAAAGCCGATGGGCAGTCGGGTGTCCGCCGGCGTCGCCGGATCTGGCCCGTCATTGCGCTCACTCCGATCGTGGTGAGCGCAGTCGTGCTGATCGTCTCATCGGAATTGCGCGGGGACATGCAGATGCGCCTTGCCACTCTCTTTTCTGCTTCCGAAAGCCGTAATCCGGCGCCCGGGCAGGCGGGCGACGAGGCAAGACAGACGCGCTCAGGCGCAGCGTCGCACGATCAGGAAACAGAGCGTCCGCGATCGGACGAGGATACCGCGGCGCCGATCGCGCCATTGCAGCCCACGATCATCGGATCCGGCCATGTCGTGGCATCCAGATCAGTCGTACTCAAGTCACGCATCGGCGGACGCGTCGAGCAGATCAACGTGCAGGTCGGTGACCATGTGGAAGCCGGAGCGCCGGTGCTGAGCCTGTCTCGAGAGGCAGCTGAGATCGACCTCGCCCTCGCGCGCGAACAGAAGCGTCTCGTGCGGGCGCGGCTCGACGGAGCCCGGGCCGATCACGCCGTGGCGAAAGCTGCCGCTGATCGCCTGGAGGAGCTGGTCGCCCGTGGTGTCGGTCGGCGTGCAGAAGGTGAAGACGCTGCGCTGCGGATGGTCCGACTCGTCCATGCCATCGAAATCGAGCAGAGTCAGCTGGCCGCAGCCCGGCTGGAGGAGCGGCGTGCCGAGATGCATCTCGCACAACATGTCCTGCGCGCGCCGTTCGATGCTGTCGTGGTGGATATGCCAGCTGCGCCGGGTATGCTCATCGCGTCGGGCGAGACTGGCGGCGCAGACAGTGCAGGGTTGATGACTCTCATGGATGTGAGCCGCCTGTTCGTCGATGTCGAAGTGGCCGAGCGCAACATTGCCTGGATACACCGTCGGCAGCATGCCGAGATCCGCCTCGACGCGTTTCCTGACACCCTGCTTCATGCCGAGGTCATCTCAATCGAACCACGCGCCTCACGCGAAAGGGCTACGGTCACCGTGCGCCTTGCGCTGGAGCGCGCGGTCACGCCCGAAATCCTACCGAACATGTCGGCCAAGGCCACCTTCATCGCGCCTTCGGACCGGACCCGCGCACGCCTCAGTCTCAACGCGAGGAACTGATACAATGTCCACGACTCATCACGACATCGCACTTTCACATGTGAACAAGAGCTACCCGCTCGGAAAATCACGCATCCCGATTTTCGATGACCTGACCATGACTATTCCTGATGGCGATTTTCTCGCCATCATGGGTCCGTCGGGCTCGGGAAAGTCCACGATCCTCAACCTGATCGGCGGCATCGACACGCTGGACAGCGGCTCCATCAGCATCGGCGGCATCAACCTTGCCGGCATGAACGCTTCCGCCCTGACCCGCTGGCGCGCCAGGACCATCGGTTTCGTCTTTCAGTTCTACAACCTTATGCCGATGCTAAGTGCGGCGCAGAATGTCGAATTGCCGCTGCTGCTCACTGATCTGAACTCCGCTGAGCGGCGCGAAAGGGTTGCCACCATACTCGATATCGTCGGTCTGACCGATCGACGGGACCACTTGCCCTCACATTTGTCGGGCGGACAGCAGCAACGTGTCGGCATTGCCCGTGCCGTCGCCAGCGATCCCGCCATTTTGCTCTGTGACGAGCCGACGGGCGATCTCGATCGCAAGTCCGCCAACGAGATCCTGGATCTGCTGGAAATGCTGAACAGCAAGCTCGGCAAGACGATAATCATGGTCACGCATGACGAGAGCGCAACGCGCGTGGCCGCACGAACCATGTTTCTGGACAAGGGGCAGTTCGTTTCGCAGGAGATGGCACAATGCGCTTGAGTTCCATCATGCTGATCAAGCAGAACCTGACCCGCAAGCTGTTGCGCAGCCTGCTGCTCGTCCTGTGCATCGGTATAGCATTCTTCATCTTCGGAGTGCTGTCGAGCTTCCGTGCAGGGTTCGAAGGCGGTCAAGTGACAACCGAGCGCCTGGTCGTTGCCTCCAAGGTCGGCGGTAACGAAACCCTGCCGCTGAGCTATCTGCCTCAGATCGCTGCTGTCGAGGGCGTCGCTGCGGTAACGCACATCACCCGCTTGCGTGCCTTCGTCGAGAACGAGCGCAATATCATCGGCGCCAATGCGGTTGATCTGGAAAGCTATGCCCGGGTCTATTCCGACACCTACACCTTCACGCCGGCCATGCTGGAAGCCGCAGCGAGCGACCGCACGGCGGCGCTCGCAGGGCGGAATCTGGCCGATCGCATGGGATGGCAGGTGGGCGACAGTGTCACGCTGACCAGCTTCGTCCACGCGCGTGCCGAGGGGGATCATAACTGGCGCTTCACGATCAAGGGGATATTCGACGCGGCGGAGCCGACGACGGATACGAGCTTTCTGCTGGCGCGGTCGGATTATTTCAATGCTGCGGTGCTGCGCAACAAGGACCGTGTCGATCTGTTCGGGGTCACACCCGAACCCGGTGCCGATACGGAGGCGCTCATGCGCGAGATCGATGCCGCCCATGCCAATTCCGGCGCGCAGACCCACACACGATCAGAGACGGCCTTCATGGCTGCCTTCCTCGAGCAGTTTGCAGATATCGCGTTGATTGTCCGGGCCATCGTCGGCGTGGCATTCGCGACGATCCTGATGATTGTCGCCAACACGATGATCTTCGCTATCCGCGAGCGCACGCTGGAAATCGGAGTCCTCAAGGTCCTCGGTTTCTCCGGCGGGCAGATCATGCGGCTCGTTCTGTCGGAGACGCTGGTGCTGTTTGCGCTGGGCCTGACGCTCGGACTGACGCTGACCGCAGCGGTGATTCCGGTCCTGGGCACTGCACTGCAAAGCGTCGTGCCCGGTCTCTACCTGACGCCGCGCATACTCGCCACCGCCGTCGGTCTGGCCTGTGCCTTCGCTTTCGCCTGCGGAGCCCTCCCGGCATTCAACGCTCTTCGGCTGCCGATCGCGGCGACCCTCAAGCACAGGTGACACCATGATCGGTTTTCTTCGTCAATCACGCGCACTGTCCATGGCCAACCTGCGCAGTCTGCATCGCCGCATCTGGATTTCGCTCTCGATGGTCGCCTCGGTGGCACTCGTCGTGCTGGTCCTCCTCGGCTTTCTCTCGATGGCCAATGGATTTCGCCATACGTTGTCGGTTACCGGGGCGACGGACGTTGCGCTGGTGACCAGCCGCGGCGCCTTTACCGAGGCGCTGAGCCGGATCGAGCCCCGACAGGCGCATCGGGTCGAAGAGGCGCCCGGGATCGCCCGTGACGCGGATGGGCGTCCGCTGATCTCGCGCGAGCTGGTGGTGCCCGTCGATGCACAGACGCGCGAACAAGGTACACCCGCAACGCTTTCCTTGCGCGGAATTGGTGAAAACGGGCTGGCATTGCGCCCGGCGATCGCAATAAGCGCGGGGCGCATGCTGCAATCCGGAAACGCCGAAATCATCGTCGGCGCGAGACTGGCGCGCAACTACCGCAACATGCAGATCGGTGACACGATCAGCTTCGGTCGCTCGGAGTGGAAAGTCGTCGGGCATTTCACAGCCGGGGGCAGTGTCTTCGAGAGCGAGATGCTTGCAGATGCCGCCCTCGTCCAGGCCCAGTTCGACCGTCACGCCGAAGTGCAGTCACTGCGTGTCAAACTCGCCGAACCGGCAGCCATGGAGGGTTTCAGGCGTTATGTAGAGGACACGCTCGGGATGGGATTGAGCGCGCAGACCGAACAGAATTTCTATGCAGCCCAAGCGCGCAACGTGAGCAATATCATTCTGTTTCTCGGCTGGCCACTCGCAATCGTGATGGCGCTGGGGGCGGCGGTCGGCGCGATGACGACCATGTACAGCTCGGTCTCGGATCGCACGGTCGAGATTGCGACCGTGCGGGCATTGGGTTTTGGACGCGGCGCCGCATTCACGGCCACGCTCGTCGAATCCCTGGCGCTGACCCTGATCGGATGCACGATTGGTGTCGCGCTGGCCTGGTTCGGTCTCGACGGCTGGAGCGCTTCGACACGCGGTGGCGCAAATACCCAACTGGCATTCGAGCTGACCTTGTCGTGGTCTCTCGTCTGGCAGGCGGTGATCCTGGCTCTCGCCGTCGGGGCCATCGGTGGCGGCCTCCCCGCCCTGCGCGCGTCGATGCTGCCATTGCGCATCGCCATGACGGGGCGCGCATAGCGCCGGGATGCGTTTTCGCTGCGCCATTCCTTCCTACTCATCATACGGAGAATACCGATGAAGCTGTTCACCACCGCCCCGCCCTCCGTGCGGTTCGCGCCCGGCGCGTATCTCGAGGAGGTAACCCGTCTGGCGCGCTGGAATGAAGCTGCAGGCGTCGAGGGTATGCTGATCTATACCGATAACAGTCTGATCGACCCCTGGACGGTAGCGCAGGCGGTGATGGAGCATACCGAACTTTTCGTGCCTCTCGTCGCAGTCCAGCCACTCTACATGTCGCCCTTGGCCGCAGCGCGCAAGGTCTCCTCATTGGCTTTTCTATATGGGCGCAAGATGGCGCTGAACATGGTTGCGGGAGGTTTCATCAAGGATCTGGAACAATTGGGTGACGTCACTGAACACGACGCACGTTATGATCGTCTGACCGAGTATACGCTGATCCTCCAGGCGCTGCTGCGCGGAGAGACGGTGAGCTTTTCAGGCGATTATTATCAGGTCTCCAACCTCCGGCTCTCGCCGGCCCTTCCGGGCGATATGTTTCCGGATTTCTATGTGTCGGGCGCATCGCCGGCCTGCATCGCGACCGCCGCGACCTTGGGCGCTACGCGGCTCAGCTACACCAAGCCGCCGGCCGATCTCGAAGCAATGGCGCCGCTTGTTGGGGCGGGCCGGATCGGTCTGCGTTTCGGCGTGGTGGCACGCGAAACCGCTGACGAGGCCTGGAATTTCGCCCGGGCGCGCTTTCCTGCCGACCGGCGTGGTCAGATCGCCCACAAGATGGCGCGTGGCACGACGGATAGCGCCTGGCATCAGGAAATCTCGCAGATGGCCGACGATCTCCACGAGGCTCGCGACGGTGCGTACTGGTTGTTTCCGCTGAGAAATTACAAGACATTTTGCCCATATCTAGTTGGTGAATATAAAGAAATATCCGATTACGTCGCGCGCTATCGCGCACTCGGATTCGAAACGCTGATCCTGGATGTGCCCGATAGTGAGGCAGAATTGCAGCGCACTCTTACTGCTCTTCATCTTGCTGGCGTCGGCACGAGGTCCAAACTCGCCTTTCAGGATGCCTGAGGGGGCCGCGCCATGTTCGAACGTACCATTTTCACTGAGCACCATGATGCACTGCGACACGACATCGGCAGCTTTCTCGCCAGCGAGATCGCTCCGTTCCACGGCGGTTGGGTTGCAGCGCGCGAAACCCCGCGCGCTTTCTGGAGCAGGGCCGGAGATGCAGGCCTGTTGTGCCGGACGGTGCCGGAAGATTACGGCGGAGCAGGAGGCAGTTTCCTTGAAAGCGTCGTGGTGACCGAGGAACTCGCGTACAACCGTATCTCCGGTCTGCTCACCTGCCTGCAGAGCGATATCGTCGCCCCGTTCATCCTGCGTCTGGGGAGCGACGCGCAGAGGAACGCGCTGCTTCCCGGGATGTGCCGAGGCGATACGCTTGGCGCGATTGCCTTGACCGAGCCACAAGGTGGCAGCGCGATTGCGGCGATCGAAACACGCGCGACAGACAATGGCGCGAGCCTGGTGCTCAACGGTACCAAGACGCATATCTCCAACGGCTCTGTTGCGGATGTGATCATCGTCGCCGCGCGCTGCGAAAAGGGGATGCTCGGGAACCAGCCCGGGTTGAGTCTGATTCTGGTCGAGGCCGAACGCCCGGGTATTCGGCGTCGGCGGATCGAGAAGGCGGGAATGCCGGCCCTCGATACGGGTGAAATCGTCTTCGAGAACTGCGTCGTGCCACGCGACAACGTACTGGGTTCGGAGGGCATGGGTTTCATGTACCTCATGACGTTTCTCGGCATCGAGCGGCTTGTTCTCGCCGTCTATGCGCAAGCTTCTTGCGAGCGGTTGCTGCATGACCTGATTGCGGATTGCGATGCGAAGCGGACCCCGGAGGGGTCCTTGCTGGACTTTCAGAACACACGCTTCAGCCTGGCCGATCTTCATGCCGATTGCGCCGTGAACCGCGCCTATCTCGACGCCTGCATCGTCGGCGCGTGTAACGGGAAAAGCGACCCGAGGAAGGCATGTATCGCAAAGTTGCGCACGACCGAGACGTTGCGAAAGATCGCGGCACTCGGTGTTCAGTTCCGCGGCGCGGCGGGGATCAGTGGTGCAAGCGGTGCGCAGGCGATGCAGGATCTGCTCGATGCTTGCGTACAATCCGTCTGGGGCGGGGCGAGTGAAGTCCTGCGTGACGTGATCGGGCGCAGCCTGACGAGCGGGTTATGAACGCCCATAATCTGCCCGGTACGGAGGATATGCCCGCCAGCCGATCGGGAGTGCCAGTCAAGCTCTGGCATGTCAGGCTGCCTGATCGGTTGTGTTCTCGCGATTGCGCCGTACTCGATACGCACGAACGTGCCCGCGCAGCAGCAATCGGGGAGCCCGCCCGACGACGGCAGTATCTCGCATCCCGTATCATCATGCGACGGATCCTGTCGGAGGAACTCGGTCGCGCCCCTTCGGAAATATGTATTCTTGCAGGACCGCATGGTCGTCCCGAACTCGCCTGCGGGTCGGGCCCGAGCTTCAATCTCAGCCATTCCGGTAGCCATGCCGCATTCGCGGTGTGCCATGCTGCGACGTATCCCTCCGCCGAGGGCCGTCTGCCGGTGAGGGTTGATGTGCGATAAGAGCATGGAGTTATGGCAGACCATAGCTTCGTGTCCCGGGTAGAGGTTCTTTCTGTAACGGATACCGGCCGACGGCGTCGGTGGACGGATGCCGAGAAGCTGCGGATTGTGGAAGAGAGTTA
>LFIK01000529.1_pt1 | contig 28706 bp, 29 predicted proteins | sample 643401 | NCBI WGS metagenome assembly LFIK01 (sample SAMN03777447, study PRJNA286221) | soda lake metagenome | biome: soda lake; feature: Kulunda steppe; material: water; isolation source: sample T5-Br brine of Lake Tanatar-5 | place: Russia: Kulunda steppe | collected 2010-07
CGTCATTGCGAAGTACCGTCAAGATAAAACCTCGCAGTAAGGAGCGTTAAAAAATGGCAGTCAATTATGAACAACTGATCCATAACTTAGTAACGCCACTGGTCATTAACTCAGACGATGTTGAAGTGAAAAAAATCGCAGAGGATGATAAGTTAGTTACCGTTCAAATTTTGGTGCATCCAGATGATTTAGGACGCGTAATAGGTAAAAACGGACGCATTGCAAATGCGCTAAGAACGATTGCTTATGCATCGGCTTCTCGCGAACATAAAAAAATAACCATTGATATTGATTCATTTTGATGACTCGAAGGTCTCCTAGACAAAGTAGGAGACTTTTTTAACCTATAAATAATTCGAGTTATAAATATTAACAAACAAAACATAAATAATGATATACATGTTTTTAAAGTAGGTGATTTCATGGAAAAAATACCAATAGGAACCATCACAAAACCGCATGGATTAAAAGGTGCTGTGCGTGTTAAGACCGATAGTGATTTTAAAGATGAGCGGTATAAAAAAGGCAATACATTATATATTTTTTATAAAGGCAATTATGAAAAAGTAACCGTTGATGGGTATTTTACTAAAGGAACGTTGGATGTATTATCCTTTAAAGAATTTAAGGATGCGAAAGCCGTTGAAAAATACCGTAATTCGACGTTATATATTGATGAGTCTTTAAGAGAACCTTTAGAAGAAGATGCGTATTATTACGCAGATTTAGTAGATTTAGACGTCTATGTAAAAGATGAAAAAATAGGGACAGTCATTGAAGTCAAAGACATGCCTCAATCGGCTTTATTAAGAGTGCAAAAATTAGATGGGTCGATCAAACCAATTCCTTTTTTAAAAGTTTATATTAAAGAAGTTAACATGGAAGCTCAAGCGATTTATATTCATGAATTAGAGGGATTAATATGATTATTGATGTCTTAACGCTTTTTCCTAAAATGATTGAGCCGGTTTTAAACCATTCAATTATTGGAAGAGCGATTGATAAAGAACTCGTTACGATTAATGTCCATGATTTTAGAGATTTTAGTGTAGATAAACATAAAAGTGTCGACGATACACCTTATGGTGGGGGCGCAGGTATGGTACTGCGCGTAGAACCTGTTGTCAATGCACTAAGGGCTTTAGAAGGGCATGAAACAGCCTTGAAAATTTTAATGACCCCACAAGGCATTCCTTATTCACAATCACGCGCCAAAACCTTATCTAAAAACGATCATATTATTATTCTTTGTGGGCATTATGAAGGGTATGATGAACGCATTCGAGATTATTTTGATGTGGAAATTTCTATTGGGGATTACGTTTTAACTGGTGGTGAGATTGCGGCGCTTAGTGTGATTGATTCATTGGTGCGTTTGATTCCGGGGGTTTTATCCAACCAAATGTCACATGAAGATGATTCTTTTTCTAATGATTTATTAGAATACCCTCAATACACAAAACCGCGTGTCTTTGAAGGGAAAAGTGTCCCTGATGTGTTATTATCAGGGCATCACGACCATATCAAGAAGTGGCGTCATGAACAGTCGTTAAAAAGAACGGAAAAAAGACGTCCAGATTTATATAAAAAGTATCAAAAAAATCAAGAAAAATAGTTGTTTATACGCCTTTAATATGCTATAATCATTTGCGCTGTTAAAAACTTTTGTTCCGCTGGGGATGACTCTATGAACAAATTTCAAATATATTTTCTATCAAGAAGGAGTGATTCCACATGTCTCAACAACTTATCAGTGATTTGACTAAAAGTTACGTAAGAGATGACCTTCCGGAATTTCGTCCTGGAGATCGCGTAAGAGTTTCTGTAAAAATTAAAGAAGGAACGCGCGAACGTATTCAGGTATTCGAAGGCCTCGTCATTCAACGTCAAGGATCTGGCGTAAGTGAAACATTTACAGTTAGAAAGATTTCATTCGGTGTTGGTATCGAAAGAACATTCCCTGTAAATTCACCATCTATTGCCTCTATTTCTGTAGTCAGAAAAGGTAAAGTAAGACGTGCGAAATTGAACTACATCCGCGGACGTAGTGCTAAGCAATCTCGTATTAAAGAGCGTCGATAACAAAAAGCCTTTCACAAGGCTTTTTTTATTCTTAAAAAACTATGAAAATGGTTTGAAAACATTTTCATAAAGTGCTATAATATTGCAAAGGAAAGAAGGTGGTTTAATGAGTAAAGCGACAATTTATGATGTTGCGGGTGCAGCGCGCGTATCATTAGCGACTGTTTCACGAGCAATCAATAACCCTGAAAAAGTTAAACCTGAAACACGCGAGCGTGTTTTAAGAGTGATTGAAGAATTAGGCTATAAACCAAACGCATTTGCCAAAGGATTAGCGAGTCGTAAATCAACGACAGTGGCAGTACTTGTTCCAGATATGTCAAGAGCGTCAATCGCAGAGATGATGAATGGAATTGCGGATATTGCAAGGGTTTATAAGTATTCTATTTTACTCTATATTTTAGACAGCGAAGAAACGACTGAAGAGGATGTATTAAAAGAGATTGTGGCTGCACAAGTGGATGGATTACTGTATTTGAATGATGAAATTACCCCAAAACAGTATGACTTTTTACTCACGATGCGTGATGAGTATAAGATTCCAATAGTCCTTACAAACACCCTTTATCCTGATAACGAAGCAATACCGAGTGTCTCGATTGATTATGAAAAAGCCGGGTATGAAATAACGCGTAAGTTAATTGACGAAGGCCGCAAAGATGTCTTTATGGTATCGACGGTGCGTAAATACATGGTTAATGATCAAAAAGAACAAGGGTACTTAAGAGCGATGAAAGAAGCGGAATTAAACCCTAAAATTATGCGTACCAGTGGTAGAATTTCTATCAACACTGAACACTTTAATGAATATTTTAAAAGCCATAAAGTGGATGGGGTTATCGCAGTTCGTGACTCTATTGCGGTTTCATTTATGAATGTCGCAAGAGATAATCAAGTGAAAATCCCTGAAGATATTTCTGTGGTTGGTTTCCAAAATACGAAATATTCGCAACTCGCAAGACCACAACTTACCTGCGTGGATGTTCCAATTTATGATATTGGAGCGGTATCTATGCGTGTGCTGACTAAAGTGATGAATCAAGAAGAAGTTGAAGACCGTACGGTGATGCTTGATCACGATATCATTTCAAGAAAAACCACGTTACAATAAATATAAACGATGCACAAGAGACGCCATACTCACTGTTTAAAGAGACTTAGTGGGGCTGTGAACTAAGAATAAGCGTATGGCATACACTTGGAAGTTTCCATTACCAAATAATGGACGGGGGCAAGCCGTTATCCTTATTTAAGCGTCAGTCAAACTGAAAAGAAGGTGGTACCGCGGTTTTTTAATCGTCCTTTATGGTGCCACCTTTTTTATATTTTAGGAGGAATTTTTATGAAACTAACCGATGATTTAACATACAGAAATTTAATATACGCATTAACCGACGATGCATTAGAAGAAAAACTTAACAACGATAGAATCACCTTTTATTTAGGGGCCGACCCAACGGCGGATTCGCTTCATGTTGGGCATTTACTTGCCTTTTTAGTCGCGAAACGTTTGGCGGAATATGGACATCAGCCAATTTTACTGATTGGTGGGGGAACAGGTTTAATTGGTGATCCAAGTGGTAGGAGTAGTGAGCGTAACTTACTTACGTTAGACGATACGCTTAAAAACGCGAAAGCAATTGAAAAACAAGTCCGCAATATCTTACCAGAAGCCGATGTTGTCAATAACTATGATTGGATTAAAAATATTGACATGATCACTTTCTTAAGAGATTATGGTAAATTCTTTAACATTAATACGATGCTTGCGAAAGACAGTGTAAAGAGTCGTTTAGAAGCAGGCATTAGTTTTACCGAGTTTTCCTATCAAATCATTCAGTCGATTGACTTTTTAGAACTGTATAATAAGAAAAACTGTACCGTCCAAATTGGCGGACAAGACCAATGGGGAAATATCACCGCTGGCTTAGAATTGATCCGTAAACAAAAAGGCGTTGATCATGATGCCCACGGACTCGTCATTCCTCTAATTACGAAAAAAGATGGCTCTAAATTTGGAAAAACCGCTGATGGCGCGGTTTGGTTAGATCCAAAGAAAACAAGCCCTTATGCCTTTTATCAATACTGGGTCAATTTAGAGGACACTGAAGCGATTGAACGCTTAAAACAGTTCACTGATTTTGATCAACCAACCATCGAACGCATCGCAGAGAAAATGCAAGAAACCCCGCATTTAAGACATGCTCAAAAGGCCTTAGGCGAACACTTAACCACCTTGGTTCACGGTGAAGCGGCTTACCAACAAGCTTTAAAAATCACTGAAGCGTTATTTAATGGCGCCATTCAAACCTTAAGCGCTGAAGAAATTAAAATGGGGTTTGAAGGGGTTCCTACCTGTAGTGTGGATGAAACCACCAATATTGTGGATGGACTCATTTTATCAGGTTTAGCGTCTTCTAAACGGGAAGCTAGAACATTCTTAAAACAAAATGCGATTGCCCTAAACGGAGAAAAAGTACAAGATACTGAAATTATGCTTAATAAGGAAACCGCTCTAGACGGAGTTTATACCGTTTTAAAACGCGGGAAAAAACACTATGCATTAATTCATCACAAATAAGGGTCAGACGACCCTTATTTTTTATCATCAAGATTGTATATCGCAAGAGAATTTATGAAAAAAATGCTACAATATCTTTGAGACATACAAAAGAATAAGTCATAAAGAGGAGCAATAACGATGACCGTAATAACGATATTTGGCTCAACGGGCGATTTAATGTATAACAAGTTAATTCCTGCATTAAATACCCTTAAAAAAACGAATAAACTCCCAGAAAAAAGTAAAATTTTATGTGTCGGTAGAAGAGATTGGGATACGAAACGCTATTTAGAAAGTGTCAAGCAAATGGTGCCTAAAGACAAATACCGTGAAATTGAGCCTTTAATAAAATATGTCAAAGTAACCTTAGATACATTTGAAGGCTACCAAGGGTTAAAAGAAGAAATAAAAAGCGTTAACGCAAAAGATAAAATCTTTTATTTGGCCTTACCACCATCTCTTTTCCCTAAAGTCGCAGGCGGTTTATCTGAAAATGGCTTAATTGAAAAAGGCGATGCATTTGCGCGAATTGTTTTTGAAAAACCATTTGGTGAAGACTTAAAAAGCGCCCGAAGTATCAATAGAACCCTTTGGGATTATTTTGATGAATCACAGATTTATAGAATCGATCATTACTTAGGCAAAGAAATGATTCAAAACATTTTAACTTTAAGATTTGCGAACCGTATTTTTGAAACGGATTGGAACAAAGATTCGATTGAAAAAGTAAGCATTATTGTTAAAGAAAAAAACGGGATTGATCAAAGAGGGACCTATTATGATTCCATCGGTGCGTTAAGAGATATGGTACAATCACACTTACTCCAAATGCTTGCTTTAGTCGCAATGGAAGCGCCTAAAGCGTATAATTCAGAGTTGATTCGTAAAGAAAAAGTATCAATCTTAAGAAAACTTTTTGTTGAAAAGGGCGATGTTTTTAACGCACAATACAAAGGCTATAGCGGGGAACCAAAAGTAAGAGACAACTCTAAAACGGAAACATTTGTTCATATCAAAGCCCAAATCGATGATTCGAAATGGCGTGATGTTCCCTTTTACTTAATGACTGGGAAAAAGTTAAAAGCAAAATCAAGTGTCATTATCATCGATTTTAAACCACTCGATGAAGCACTCGCTTTATGGCCAAAGACGCCGTTTGAAAATAATCAACTTGTCATAAAAGTGGCGCCTGATGAAGGGGTTAGCTTTAAAATGAATGTTAAAAAATCAGGACTCTCTAGTGAGATTATTCCTTCTTTAATGGATTATTCACACGGCAAAGATAGTTTTGGGAATGTGCCTGAAGCGTATGAAAAACTTTTATCAGAAATTATTGAGAAAAACACCTTATTATTTACCCGCTGGGATGAAATAGAAACAACTTGGAAATTTATTGATAAAGTAACCAACCAGTGTCTGCCTACACCTTACGTTTATGAGAGTGAAGAAGACTTGGTTAAAACGATGAAAGAAAGAGGCATCGATTATGATTCATGATATTTCAATGACGATTCAAAATGATATGGTAGTGTATAAAAACAAAGCCGCAAAAAAACCAACCTTTAAAGCAAGCGCAACGTTTGAAAAACAAGGCGTTTATGAAACCGATATTTCTATGAACCTTCATACCGGGACCCATATCGATTTTCCCTTACATACGATTGAAAATGGTAAAACGTCATTAACGGAAAATTTAGATGCGTTAATGGGCGAAGCAAAAGTTTTTGATTTAACGCATTTGAATGATCGAATTTCCAAAAAAGACATTGAAACGTTAGACATAAAAGCGAACGATTTTGTCTTATTTAAAACAAGAAATAGTTTTGAAGCCTTTTTCAATTTTGAATTTATTTATGTTGCTTTAGACGCGGCTAAATACTTAAAAGACCAAAAGGTAAGAGGGGTAGGGATTGATGCTTTAGGGATTGAGAGAAATCAAGAAGGCCATCCAACCCACGATACATTATTAGAAAATGATATTATCATTTTAGAAGGCATTAATTTAAAAAACGTGGACGCAAAACCTTACGAATTAATTTGCTTGCCGCTTAAACTTCATGATGTTGAAGCACTGCCTGTAAGAGCAATTTTAAAAGAATAAACGACCAATTTTGGCCGTTTATTTTTTATATAAGGTTGTTTTGACTTCACTAGGCGTCCATGTTTTATTATCTTGTGATAATTCAAGGTTACTGGGTTTTAATCCAATGAGAATAAAAGGCGTAAATAAAAGGGTTAAAACTATGACTAAAATACTCCACTCTAATGAGAAGAAAAAAGGAATAGGACTTAAAGTGAAAGGGATTAAAGCACTCCATCTAGGCACGCCGATATCTTTATACCTTCGCATAAATAACGCCATCAACCCTACCCCTAATAAAATATGAAAAATGATCAATGCCGGTGATATAAGCATTAAGAGTCCGAATATTATATTAAGGCCTTCCATAAATGCTTTGATTAAAAAATAATTAATCGTGCTTAATAAAGTGAATAAGACGATGCCTAAACTAAAGGCCCATAGAAATTCATTTAACCCAGAAAACCCGTTAAAATGAAACGCTCTTCTTAACATCATACGAAGTGCACTAAAGTGACTTTCGATGGTACGGTCTTTCGCAATGTTGATTTGTTTTTCTTCGCGTTCTTTATCGAGTCCCATGAAGGCCTCGATTTCTTTATCCATAATGCCTTCTTGAATGATGCCACTTTTCTTTTCTTCACGCATAATAACTCACCTCAATCGCATTCACAAACATGCGTTTTTGCCATCTCATAAATCAGTTTAACATGGGAATCCTTTAAGGTGTAATAAACACGCTTGCCTTTTCTTTGATACGTTACGACGTGATTGTCTTTTAAAATTCTTAGTTGATGGGAGATATTGGATTGTTCTAAGTGAAGGGTATTTACTAAATCCTTCACACATTTGGGATCTTTACTTAATGCATCAATGATTCTAAGGCGGGTTAAATCAGAAAATATAGCGAATAAATCACGCATAGGTTTTAACGGGTTTTGTTTCATCTGCATTCTTCCTTCCATATAATAATCTAAGGGCATTGGCTACCGCAATTAAAGTGATTCCAACATCTGCGAATATGGCCATCCACATCGTTGTTAATCCAAAAGTTGCTAAGGCTAAAAACGAAAACTTAACGCCTAAGGTTAAAACAATATTTTGCCAAACGATTTTACGCGTTTTCTTCGCGATATCAAATGCGTGTTTGATAGAGTGTAAGTGATTGGTAGTAATGATGACATCTGCGACATCTAACGCAATGTCGCTGCCATTGCTCACAGCAACCCCTATATCAGCATTTTTTATCAGTGGCGCATCGTTAATACCATCCCCGACATACATCGAGTATTTATGTAACGTTGAAAGATTAAAAGCCTTAATTTTATCTTGAGGCAATAAACTATCAAAATAATCAATATTACCAAGGGATTGAGATATTTCTTTCGCAACGAAAGCATTGTCTCCGGTTAACATAATCAGTTTTTTACTTTGAGAAAGGGCATGAATGGTTTCATAAGCATTTGGTTTTAATGTATCACTGATGCATATATAGCCGACATATACCTTGTTTTTTGCGACGTGGACAGTGGTTTTGGCAGTATTTAATGGTGGGGTTTTAATATCATATTGATCAAATAATTTTTGGTTGCCAACTAAGTAGTGTGCTTGATTGTGGGTCGCACTTAAGCCTAGCCCAGCATGCTCTTCTACATTGCTTAGCTGTGTAGAAGGTGGCGTGTGGTAAGCTTTAATGCTTTTGGCGATGGGATGTGTTGAATAATTTTCAACCATGGCCGCAATCGCTAACGCTTCTTGCGATGAATATTCGCTTACTTCAAAGGTCCCATTGGTTAATGTGCCCGTTTTATCAAACCCGATAAAATCAACGTGATTCATTTTATCGAGTGCATCGGCCCCTTTAAATAAAATACCTTGTTTCGCACTTTTCCCAATTGAGGCAAAGTAACTTAAAGGTATTGATAAAACAAGGGCGCAAGGACAACTAATCACTAAAAAAGTCGCCCCTCTTAAAATATAATCACTGCGGTTTTCAGGGTAAATCAAGGAGGGAATCACCGCAATTAACAACGCCAAAATGACAACGATTGGGGTATAATACTTGGCAAAAGAAGTGATAAAACGTTCGGTTTTAGCCTTTTTAGACGGCGCATTTTCGATTAGATCAATAATTTTTTTAACAGAAGATGATTCATAGGGTTTTAACGCTTCGATTTCAATGACTTGCGATGTGTTGATCGTTCCGCTTAAAACGGTGTCGCCTATTTTAACATTTTGTGGGCGACTCTCCCCAGTTAAGATGGATGTGTTAAGTGTTGTCTTTCCTTTAAGTATTTTTCCATCTACCGGTACTTTTTCCCCTTTTTTAACCCTTAAAATATCGCCTACTTTAACCATTTTAGGATCAATTATCTTCAAAGAATGATCGCTATTTACTAAAGTTGCTTGATCAATATGCAGATCGATTAATGATGAAATTTCATTTTTAGAGTGATTAAGCGCTCTAGATTGTAAATACTCACCAACCGAATAAAAAAGTACGACCGCAATGGCTTCGTAAGGCTTATCGATAATCATAGCGGCTAACGTTGCTGTGAACATTAATAAGTTTTCATTAAATAATGATTTTTGTCTGAGTCTTAACCATGTTTTTTTTATGATTTTATGAGCAATTAAAATATACCCCAACCACATTAACAGTTGAGTAAAAAACGCATAAGGTGTAAATAAATCAAAGATAAAAGCGAGTGAAAAAACCGCAAGTCCAATGATTAGTAATGTGTATTTTTTATAAAACGGTGCGTAAAGCGCTTTAGTGGGGTATGACTCAGAGACGATAATATTATCTTCATACCGATTTGCGATGGATTGCAAATCATCAATGATCGTTTGATTATCAATGGGATGATTTAAGGTAATATTCATGGTTTCATTCGCAAAATTAAACGCACACTCATCGACGTATGGAAGTTTATTGATGGCTTTTTCAATTTGATTTGCACAATCGATACAATTTAAATTTTTCATGACAATTTTTTTATTCATGTTCATCTCACCTTTACAGAATGTATTATATATGAATCAAAGAACATATGTCAAATCTTTCATATGTTTTCGAGCGCTTTCTTTCGTTGAAAACCCTATTAAAACATGGTATGATATCTATCATTAAGAGGTGATAAAATATGGACTTTTTAAATTATGTAAAAGAACATGAAAAAGAAATTATTCAAGCAGTTAAAGAACTGTGTAAAATTGAAAGTGTATTAACAGAATTTGACCCATCAAAAGAAGCGCCTTTTGGTGAAAATATTAATAAAGCATTGCACCATATGATAAATAATGGAAAAAAAGATGGATTTGTGGTTAAAAATATCGATAACTATGCTGCCCATATTGAAATGGGAGAAGGCGATGATGTTTTAGGGGTGTTAACCCATTTAGATGTGGTACCGGCTAAAAATGAAGGATGGAAATTTCCTCCGTTTGAACCAACTGTCCACGATGGGAAAATTTATGGTAGAGGAACTTCAGATGATAAAGGACCTACCATTGCGGCATATTTTGCGATGAAGTTCTTAAAAGCGTTGGACGTAAGTTTTCACAAACGGGTTCGCTTAATCATGGGAACCGATGAAGAGACAAAATGGAGAGGGATTGCGAAGTATTTACAAACAGAAGAAATGCCAACATTTGGCTTTTCTCCTGATGCGACATTCCCGCTTATTCATGGGGAAAAAGGGATTTATGTGTATGATACAACGGGGGCATTTGAAGCGGATGCTTTAAAAACCTTTTATGCAGGGGAGCGCTATAACGTTGTCCCTGAAAAAGCCGAAGCGACGTTAAGTATCGATTTAAAAGATCAATTCAAAAAATTCTTAAAATATAATGATTATAAAGGTGACTATAAAGATGGACGCTACATTGTTTATGGGAAGAACGCCCATGGTATGACGCCAAATTTAGGGGTGAATGCCGCATTTATCCTTGCGAAGTTTTTAAGCGAACATCTCGATAATAAATTTATCCACTACATTAATGATTGTTTAAGTTTTGATCCATATGGTGAAAAAATGGAGCTTGATATTAAACACGAAGTGATGGGGGTATTAACCCTCAATCCAGGTATTTTTAAATACGATGAATCAGGGTCAATGGTTGGACAAAACATTCGCTACCCTAAAGGGTTTAATCTAAAAAGTGCCGCATTAAAGATATCGAATGCGGCGAAAAAGTATGGCTTAACCTATGCGTTTGGCCAAAATATGCCTCTTCATTATGTTGAAAAAGATGACTCACTGGTTGAAAAACTCATGGAAAGTTATCAAAAAGTGACATACGATAATGAAAACAAACCGTACACGATTGGTGGAGGGACGTACGCAAGAGCCCTTGATAAAGGGGTTGCGTTTGGAATGGTGATGCCTGGTAGGAAAGATGTGGCCCACCAAGTTGATGAACATATCTTTATTGATGATTTAATTGAAGGCACCGCGATATACATGGAAGCAATTTATGCTTTAACGCGTAAAGACGTGAAAATATAAGGGGTTTTTCTTCATTTAGCCAAAAGTTTTTGGTATAATGATAAAGGTGATTTCATGAGACTTAGAAATGTTCAATATGCTGAAGAAAAAATTGCGTCGAATGAAGCGTATATTACTTCAGTATCTCGAGAGGAAACAAAGAATTTAAATCAAATATTTGATAATAATCGGTCGTTAAATGTAGAAATTGGAACGGGAAAAGGTCAATTCATCCATACCTTAGCAAGCTTTAATAAAGAAGAAAACTTTATGGGGATTGAACTATACGATAGTGTGATTGTTCGTGCGTTAGAAAAACAACTTGCAAACCCAAAAGATAATTTGCACCTTGTAAAAATGGATGCGTCGCAAATTGATCAATGTTTTGCCCCGGGCAGTATTTCGACTATCTATTTAAATTTTTCAGACCCATGGCCTAAAAAAAGACACGCTAAAAGACGTTTAACCCATGAAAACTTTTTAAAAAAATATGAGACGTTGTTAAAAAAAGGTGGAACGTTAAATCTTAAAACGGATAACCGTAAGTTTTTTGAATATTCTTTAGAATCATTCAATCGTTATGGGGTAAGGATTGAAGATATTTCCTTGAATGTTCATGAAGATGAAAGTGTAGATAATATCGAAACTGAATTTGAAGAAAAGTTTAAAACAAAGGGACCAATTTATAAACTGAAAATATCTTTCTAGGAGGCTTTACATGAAACAGATTTATAAAGATTTAGTCGAAATTCCGGGGGCACCAAGTTTTGAAAAACACGTAAGACGTTATATGAAAGCCCAAATTTTAAAATCAACCAACGAGTTGGTTGAAGACCGTCTTGGGGGAATTTTTGGAGTGCTTAATAAAAACAGTGAGGGCCCAAAAGTAATGGTCGCTGGTCACATGGATGAAGTCGGTGGTATGGTCACAGGCATCACAAAAGAAGGGTTGGTAAAAATTACGAATCTTGGGGGCATGAAGGGCGATGTTTTTCTTTCACAACATATGATCATCTATACGGATGATTTAGAAGAAATCCCTGGGGTTACCGCTTCTAAACCTCCCCATCTTACCAAAGGTAAAAAAGAAGAGACGTTAAAGTTTGATGATTTATTGTTAGACGTTGGCGCAGACGATAAAGACCATGCGGAGAAATTAGGCGTTAAGGTTGGACAACAAGTGATTGCGCGTAATAATTATGTGACGACTAAAGATGGTAAAAAACATATCTCTAAAGCGTGGGATAACCGTTTTGGATGTGCGATGAGTCTCGATATTTTAGACACGCTTAAAGATGAGTCCTTACCATGTTCCCTTTATTCAGGGGCTACCGTGCAAGAAGAAGTCGGCTTAAGAGGCGCAGCAACCGCCACAGCGAAAGTTGACCCTGATATTTTCTTAGCGGTTGATTGTTCACCGTGTGCCGATTCATTTGATGGCGATGAAATATCTGGTAAACTCAATGAAGGCTTTTTAATTCGTTTTTACGATCCAAATGCCATTATGCATCAAGGCATTAAAAAACATATTGAAGCACTTGCGGAAAAAAATAACATTAAATTTCAGTATTATAAATCAATGGGTGGAACCGACGCAGCTAGAGCACAGCTCCATGGTGAAGGTGTCATTGTGGCGACTATTGGTATGCCAGCGCGTTATATCCACTCAACTACTTCAATGATTCATGAAGATGATTATAAAGCAGTTCATGAAATGTTAAAAGTCTTGATCAAGTCGCTTGATCAAGAAACGTATGAAACCATTAGAGCAAACGTTTAATTGGTTAATTAATCTTTTGTGTACGCATACTTTATAGATGTAAGCACATCAAAAAAGATTGTTTATATATATCCATAATAGGGGACCCTTATGGGCCTAAAATAAAGGAGAAAGAAAATGAGAAACAAAAAAGTATTAGAAATGACTACTTTAGCAATGTTTGCAAGTATTATCTTTTTGATGGCATGGTTTCCACAAATTGGATTGATTGCCATTCCACCGCTTGGGGTATCGATTACCTTACTGCATATTCCAGTCATTATTGGCGCGATGTATGGGGGACGTAAAATTGGACTTTACTTAGGATTAGTCTTTGGTTTATCAAGTTGGGCGATGGCTATAATGAGAGCTTCACAACCGTTTGATTTGATGTTTCAAAATCCACTCTTAGCCGTTATTCCAAGAGCGTTATTTGGCTTAAGTGTATGGTATGTGTTTGCGTTTTTTAAAAAACTCATCACAAACAAAGCCGTTTCACTTGCGATGACTTTCGCAGTGGTGACGCTTATCCATACCTTATTGGTTATGGGGACAGCCCTAATTATGAGCCCGTTTTACGAAGAGGTTTTAGGTGGTGCGTTATTTAACTTTATCGTTACAGTTGCCCTACCGATTGCCGCTCCAATTGAAATGACGATTGCTGTGTTAGTAGGAACCCCAATAGTACTGCGTTTAATGCAAACTGATCTTTTCAAACAAGACAGACAAAAAGATGCGCAAGATTTAAATATTGATGTAAATTAGGTGAATGGAATGCTTCTATATATTGACATAGGAAACTCAAATATTGTCATAGGAAAAGGCAATGGAAAAATTTTAGAGACGTATAGATATAAAACCGATCAAACGAAATCGTCTGATGAATATTATGCGATGTTATCGCACTTATTTATTGATGTTAAAGACGTGATTATATCATCGGTTGTGCCTGAGGTGAATACGGCGTTTAAAACGTTTTTAATGCGGTATTTTAATATTACGCCTTTGTTCGTTGAACCGGGTATTAAGACGGGGATTAAAGTGAAAACGGATTATCCTCAAGAAGTTGGCGCAGATTTAATCGCAGCCTCTGCAGGCGCAAAAGTCGCACATTCTGATACCGCTATTATTATTGATATGGGAACAGCGACTACATTTACTTACATGGAAAAAGGTGAGATTAAAGGCGTTAGTATCACGATTGGTTTAGATATGTCAAAAAATGCCTTGATTGGCAATACGTCAAAACTGTTACAGTTTGAGTTCACCACGCCAAAAAGCGTCTTAGGAACCAACACGATTGATGCTTTAAACAGTGGCTTTGTCAATGGTCATTCTTATCAAATCATAGGATTCGTTAATGCTATTACTAACACATTTAAAGGGGCCAATCCTTTCGTCGTAATTACAGGTGGCGCTTCTAAACTCATTAAAGATAATTTGCCTGAATCGTATATTTATGATGAACACCTAGTCTTAAAAGGCTTGCAAGCAATTTACAAGAAAAATCGAAAGTAATGATTGACAATTTATCATTTCAAAAATATAATAAACGAAATTGAGAGAAGGAGTTGAAAATTGTGTTAGAAAAACTAATTAGCATTATCGCTGAAGAACTCGGTGTTGAAAAAGACGAAGTCGTTGAAGATGCGCATCTACAAGATGACCTCGGTGCCGATTCTCTTGATGCTGTAGAATTAATCATGGCTATTGAAGAAGAATTTGATGTCGAAATTGATGATACAGAAGCAACCAATATTAAAACCGTTCAAGATATTATTGATTATCTTGAAGAACATGCAGGATAGAAGGTGTCTTAGGACACCTTTTTTTTGTGAAAAAGGGAATTTCATCCTTACTTATTTGTTTGGGTTTCTTTTTCTTTTAATGCGTATTTATGGTAAAATAGTTTACGATATACAACGATAGAAAAGAGGCAAAATATGAATAAATTAATCTTGATTGATGGCTCGAATTTAATGTTTAGAGCATACTATGCGACCGCTTATTCAGGGCGTTTAATGAAAAATTCTAAGGGGCAGTATACCAATGCGGTGTATGGCCTTATTAATATGTTGAATGTCATCTTAAAAGAAGAGTTTACCCACGCACTCGTTGCGTTTGATAAAGGCAAAGCAACCTTTAGACATAAAGAATACGAAGACTATAAAGCGAAAAGAAAACCAATGCCTGATGAGTTTAGAGATCAATTAGAACTTATTAAGAAAACACCAGAGAAGTTAGGAATCAGTGTGTATGAATCTGAAGCCTTAGAAGCAGACGATATTATCGGTTCCCTTGCCTATAAATATTATGATGATTTCGATGAAATTGAAATCATCAGTAATGATAAAGATTTATTTCAACTATTAAACCATAAAGTGTATATGAGACTTTCTAAAAGGGGCTTAGAGCCAGATGAAAAATATACCGAAAAGACGTTGAAAGCAACCATGAATATTGCCCCTTCACAAGTTCCTGATTTAAAAGGCTTGATGGGCGATTCCAGTGATAATTTACCTGGTATTCCTGGGGTTGGAGAAAAAACAGCCTTAAAACTACTCCATGAGTATGGCGATATTGAAACGCTGCTTAAAAACTTAAACGAGTTAAAGGGCAAACAAAAAGAAAAAATAGAAGCCCACGGAAAAGATGCTTTAAAGTGGCGCCGTCTTGCGACCCTTAAAACTGACGCAAATTTTTCATTTGGACTGGATGATTTGAAATATCGAGGCTATGACCACGCGACGCTTGTTGCTTTTTATGAAGAAATGGAGTTTCATTCTTTGATTAAACGTCTAGATAAAGTTGAAAAATCTGAAGATGAAGCCACATCATCTTTTAAGATTATTGAAAAAGAAGCAACCATCAAAGACGTATTTCAATCTTCTGGTGCGCTCATTTTAGAATCATTTAAAGAAAATTATCACTTTTCAGATAATTTAGGATTTGCTTTTTATAATGCGGCGCACAATGTCTTTATTCCCTTAGATATTGCGAAAAACTCTAAGGCATTTAACGCTTACTTAACCAATGCTGATTATAAAAAATATACGTTTGATTACAAACGCTTGCTGGTGTGTTTAAAACGAGAAGATTTAGCCATTGATGGAGTTTCTTTTGACCTTTTATTGGCGGCTTACTTATTAAATCCGTCCAATACCAAAGAAGACTTCAAAGTGATTGTGTCGAATTTTGAGTATGACGATGTCGATTATTTAGAAGATATTTACGGTAAAGGCGCAAAAGCAGGAGTGCCAAGCAAGGATACTTACGCCAAATACGCAACCGACAAAGCCAAAGCGGTATATGCATTAAAAGACACCCTGTTAAAAACGATAAAATCCTATGATCAAGACACCCTTTTAACGTCTGTTGAACATCCATTAAGTGAAATCTTAGCAAGTATGGAAAGCATTGGGGTTTATATTGATCAAGCAGCGTTAAATGCATTTTCAAGCGAATTAGATCGTGAACTCGATGGTTTAACAAAAAAGATTTATGAACAAGCGGGGCTTGAGTTTAATATAAGCTCGCCTAAACAACTGGGGGAAGTTTTGTTTGAAAAACTCAATTTGCCTGTTCTTAAAAAAAGTAAAACGGGGTATTCTACAAGCATCGATGTTTTAAAAAAACTTCAAAGCAAACATCCGATTATTGATTATATTATTGAACATCGAAGTGTATCAAAACTGAAAAATGCTTATGTCAATAGTATGTTTGAAGCGGTCCATTCGGATGGCAAAATTCATACCATTTATAAACAAGCCTTTACGCAAACAGGAAGACTTTCTTCAATAGAGCCAAACTTACAAACCATTCCAATTCGCTCAAAGCGCGGGCGCGCACTGCGAAAAGTCTTTGTTCCTAAAAAAGATAATGTTTTAATGGCCGCTGATTATTCGCAAATTGAGCTTCGTGTTTTAGCCCATATGGCGAATGAAAAAACGTTGATCAAAGCGTTTGAAAACAACGATGATATCCATACCATTACCGGAAAAGAAATTTTTGAAAAAGATGATATTACATCCGATGAACGGCGTATTGCGAAGGCTGTGAATTTTGGAATTATTTATGGTCAAAGTGCGTGGGGGTTAAGCGAAGAAATTGGTATTTCTCAACAAGATGCCAAAACCTTTATTGAAAGATATTATGAAAAGTTCAGTGGCATTAAAGCATTTATGGATAGTATTGTTGAAGCGGCTCAAGAAAACGGTTACGCTCAAACCATTTATAATAGAAGACGCTATATCCCTGAATTAAATAGCCGCATTCACATGCAGCGTCAATTTGGAAAAAGAACTGCGATGAATGCCCCACTTCAAGGCAGTGCAGCTGATATTATAAAAATTGCGATGGTAGAAATTTATAAAGCCATGGAAAAAGAAAATTTAAAAAGTGAAATGATTTTACAAATCCATGATGAGTTGGTATTTGATGTCTTAAAAAGCGAACAAACCAAAATGGAAAAACTGATTAAAGAAACAATGGAACATTGTGTTGAGCTTTTAGTGCCCTTAAAGGTAAGTTTAGCTGTAGGCAAAAACTTAGATGAGGCCAAATAATGACACGTAACACAGTGATGATTAAAAGTTTTTTCATCAACTTGTTTCTCATTATTTTAAAAATAGTGGGCGGCATTTTCTTTATGTCCGCTTCATTGATAGCGGATGCTTTGCATTCTGCCAGTGATTTTTTCACAGATATGATGGTCATTTTTGGGATTCAACAATCCAATAAACCGCCCGATAAAGAACATCCTTTTGGCCATGGAAAGGCTGAATATGTGGTGAGTTTACTGCTTGGGGTATTGATTTTATTTATGGCCTATCAAATCTTTTCATCAATGATTACAAGAGCATTAGAAGGCCCTACTACCCCTTTAATATATGCAGTAATCATCCCCGTTTTTGTGATTGGTATAAAATACGGATTGGCTAAATATATTATGCATTATGGTGAAAAATTAGATTCCCATGCTTTAAAAGCCTCTGCTAAAGAATCGTTTGCGGATATTATGAGTTCTATTATCGTGCTTTTTGGTATACTGCTTGGGTTTATTGGTAAGTGGGCTTCCATTGATGCGTTAATATTCGCTGATTTAGTCGCGGCTTTGATGGTCGGAGTTTTAATTTTGAGAGTCGCATATTATATTATTAAAGATGCGATTGTTTCGATTTTAGGAAAAAGCGCTCCCCCTAACGTCATCAAAGAAGTGACGTCTATTATCGAATCAATCGAGGGGGTTAAGGGTGTTGACAATTTAAGAATGATTGTATATGGTCATTACTATCAAGCCTTAGTTGAAATTAGTGTCGATCAACATCTTACCGTCAAGCAAGGCCATCTCATCGCATCAAACGTTAAAAGAAATATAAAAGAAAATTCAAAAATATCACATGTGTTAGTCCATGTGAATCCGGAGGGTTAAGTATGTCTTTACCATTACAAAGAAAAAGTATTCGAAAGTTTATTCCTGCAGAGATTCAAGATGAAACCATCGAGCGGTTAATGATGAGTGCGATGCAAGCACCGAGTGCTACCAATCAACAACCTTGGGCATTTATCGTTATCAAAAACAAAACAATCTTAGAAAAATTATCGCAAATTTCTAAAGGGGCTTGGCCCTTAAAAGATGCGCCTTTAGGGATCTTAACCTTGATGAAAGAAAACGTGAACCGTCCTTTGATGGCCCCACAAGATTTGGCGGCCTCAACGCAAAACCTTTTATTAGAAGCGACGCATATGAATCTTGGTGCTGTATGGATTGGGGTTTATCCTAAAGAAGAAAGAATTGGCGCAATTAAAGATATCATCGATATCGATGAAGGCCTCACGCCGTTTTCACTGGTTGCGCTTGGATATCCTGATGACAGTGTTTCATTGCATGTGAATTATCGGTTTGATCCCTCAAAATATAAGGTGATTAAATAGTGCCTGAACTCCCAGAAGTTGAAACGGTCAAAAGAACGTTAAATAACTTAGTAAAAGGAAAAACAATTGAGCGTGTCGAAGTGAACTACGCGCCTCTTGTAAAAGGGGATTTAACCGCGTTTAAAAATACATTAAGCAATGTGCCGATTCAAGCGATTGAAAGAAAAGGGAAATTTTTACTCTTTGATTTGGGGAATAATTATTTACTTTCCCATTTAAGAATGGAAGGGAAATACTTTATCAAACCTGCAGAAAAACCCATTGATAAACACGAACATGTTATTTTTTATCTTGCGGATGGAGACACTCTAAGGTATCATGATGTCAGGAAATTTGGTACAATGGAAATTAAAGATAAACGCACCGCGTTTAATACACCCCCTTTATCTTTGTTAGGTAGCGAACCGATTGCGCCTTCATTTGAACCCATTCAATTGTATAAAACACTCAAACAAAAGAAAAAAGCAGTTAAAACAGCGTTACTTGACCAACGTGTCATTAGCGGCCTTGGAAATATTTATGTGGATGAAACGCTTTTTTGCGCGAATATCCATCCAGAAAAAAGGACGTATAAAATAACTAAAAAAGAAGCACACACACTGGCGGTTTGCGCGAAAAACGTTTTACAAAAAGCCGTTGATTTAGGGGGGTCATCCATTCGCAGTTATACAAACTCCCTAGGGATTAGTGGAAGATTTCAAAATGAATTAAAAGTTCATCTTAAAAAGGGTGAACCTTGTGAAACATGCAACACATTGATTACAAAAATTAAAGTCAATGGAAGAGGGACTTATTTTTGTAAGACGTGTCAAAAACGTTAAACTAAGAAAGAAGGAATTGAAATGTCACTGATTGTCGGTCTAACCGGAGGCATTGCGAGTGGAAAATCTACCATAAGTAAAATGTTTAAAGATGAAAACATCCCGGTTATTGAAACAGATAGCATTTCACATGCGTTATTAAAAAAAGACGCTGAAATATTTGATGCGATTGTTGAAACGTTTGGAGAAGCGGTTTTAACCCCATCAAAAGCAATCAACCGTAACGTACTCGGTAAAATGATCTTTAAAGATCCTAAAAAACGTGAAGCATTGAATAAGATTGTCCATCCAAAAGTGAAAAAGCGTGTCCATCAAGAGATTGATCATTTTAAGAAACTTGATGAAGCGATTATTGTTGTGGATGTGCCATTACTATTTGAGGTATCATTCGATCAATTGATGGATAAAACCGTCGTTGTTTACGCGAAAAAAAGTGATCAAATTGAACGCTTAATGTCAAGAGAAGGCATTGATGAAGCGTATGCGAAACAAAAAATCAAAGCACAAATGCCATTATCGAAGAAAAAAGAATTGGCTGATTTTTGTATCGATAATTCCAAAAGTATTTTAGAAACACGCAAATCATTCATCAGAGTATTAAATAAATTAAAAACTTTAGTGTGAGGGTGCCAATGAAACCATCTCCTAGTCAAATTCAAATCAAAGTATATGGTTTAAGTGATTTAAGTCATGTGCACGTTCACACCTTAAGTCTTCTTTATCAACCAATTATTGGTAAAGAAGCTTTTTCACTGTATATGACATTGCATGCGCTTTTAGATAAAACGTCTTTGAGAAGTGTTATGTATCCTTTAAGTTTTATTATGGATGCGCTTAAATTGAGTGAGACTCAATTTATAAGTAGCCGTAAATCTTTAGAAGCAATTGGTCTACTTGATACGCATTATGGGGATGATACGTATATATTTTCTCTTTATCATCCCTTAAGTCCAAGTGGGTTTATTAAAGATTCACCTTATGGAGCGTACTTAAAAGATATAATAGGAGAAGCCCGCACCAACGATATCATTTCGCAATTTAAAATTTCTAAAATGAAACCATCAAGTTATAAACAGTTGACTGTAAGTTTTGATGAAGTTTTTGGCCCCTTAAAAACCCCACCCAAAACGACAAAATCCTTTGAAAAAGTTGAAACATTAAAACCTCTTATCAAAGAAACCATTGATATTGAAAGTGTCTTAAATGACATTCCATCTCATTTAATGAACGACCGCTTCAAGACCAAGCGTTTTAAAGACAAACTGGGTGAAATTGCGTATATCTATTCACTCGATGAAAAAGCGATGATTAAACTTTTAAAAGGGTCTATTGAAAATCAAGAAATAGATTTTACCCATTTTAAATCTTTGGCAGCGGATTATTACCATAATTTGCCTAAAACCCCCATTAAAAAACACAATAATTATAGTGAAGAGTATTTTCAGTCTGTGCACCCTAAAGAATTATTAGAAGCATCGACAGGGTCTAAAGCTGCGAAAAGCGAACTCGCAACTTTGGAACGCATCTTAGATGAAATCCATCTTCCCCATGAAGTGATCAATGTGATGATTGCTTTTGTATTAAAAGAATTAAACGGACAGTTTCCAGTGTTTGAGTATTTTAATAAAGTCGCAGGAACGTGGAAAAGAAACCATATTACCACAGCCAGCGAAGCGATTGATTATATTAAAAAAATGAAATCCCAAAAGAAACATCCAAAGCCAAGTTACCAAAGTTATAAAAAGGCCGATACCCGTCCTAAAGATACCGATGTTGATTGGTTTGACGACTACCTTAAAGACCAGGAGGACTCATAATGAAAAAAGGAAATTTTAAATCGAACCCTAAGTTGGTCGATGAAATCATTGAATCCCTTAGTGAAGACCAAACCTTAAAAGCTTTTTTCATTGAACACGATATGCCAAGCCAAGCCATCGAAGAAGCGGTGAATGAACTTTTAACCTTTAAAAGAGAAATTGTGCATTGTGAAGGGTGTCCTGGGCTTCATGCGTGTGGGCAAGATACAGTAGGAATCAAACCAAAACTTACGTATAAAAATGGACAAATTGGCCTAGAATATCACCCTTGCCATTATAAACGCGCCAAAGAAAAACAATCGGTCAAAAAAAACAGGGTCGATGCCCTTTTCATGCCTAAGATGATCTATGATGCGTCACTTGAAGATTTTTATTTAGATACGCAGACAAGAAATGATCTTTATAAAAAGATTATAGGCATTACCAATCAATACGCAAAAGGTGAACCCATTAAAGGCTTATATCTACATGGGCGCTATCAAATCGGTAAAACTTACAGCTTAGCGGCGATTGCGAATCGCTTTGCGGAACTTGGATATGAAAGCATTATTGCTTATTACCCAGATTTAGTAAGAGAGTTAAAAAGTTCGATTCAAACCGGCAATTTAGAAACGCGCATTAATCAACTGAAAACCGCAGATATTTTATGTTTAGATGATATAGGCGGTGAATCGTTTTCAGCATGGATTCGCGATGAAGTGCTGGGTCCAATTTTACAGTATCGTCTGCTCGATGATAAACCAACATTCTTCACGTCTAATTTACCTTTAAAAGAACTCAGTAAGTATTTGGTTTCATCCAATCAACAACAAGAACAAATCAAAGGCTTCCGAGTGATTGAGCGGATTAAAAAACTTTCTGAACCTTTCAATATGTAATGATTGACAAAAGCATTATAATTAACTATGATAATATTAACAACTTTGAAAAGGACAAGGTATCATTGCCTTAAAGCGAAGCAGGAGGGTGAAAGCTGCTGAATGATGATGCTACTCCCTTGGAGTTGATAAGTGAAAACTTATTCGTATGCTGCGTTAAAGCAATCAAGTGCTTAATTGAACTAAGGTGGTACCGCGGATTTTATTCGTCCTTGACATTGTGTTAAGGGCGTTTTTTTATTTCATACGTAAGGAGGCAGCGATGTTAAAAAAGAATTTTACCATTAAAGAATTACAAGCGCATATTAAAAAAATTGACTTTCAGCCGGATAAAAAACACGAAGTGGTTTTAAAATTATTCGAAGAAGTTGGCGAACTTTCTGTTGAAATGCGTAAAGAACATCAAGATGGGTTAAGCGACGCAAGAAAAAAAGAAATCAAATATGAATTATATGATGTCTTACATTATGTGACCCATATTGCCAATATTTACGATATTGACTTAGAGGATGCCATTATTGAAAAAGACAAAATTAATGAAATACGGTATGACGAAAGGCGGAATAAACAATGATTAATATTGAATTTAAAGACGGCAACAAAAAAGCGTTTGAACCCGGGATTACCCCCGAAGATATTGCGAATGATATTTCTAAATCCCTTAAGAAAAAAACCGTCGCAGCGTTTGTCGATGAAGCTCTTTACGATCTCAATCGTCCTATTTTTAAAAATGCCAAAGTGGATTTAATCACCAAAGACGATCAAAAAGCGTTAGAAGTTTTAAATCACTCCACAGCGCACCTTATGGCCCAAGCGGTTAAACGCTTATATCCAGATGCGAAATTTGGGGTGGGCCCAGCCATTAAAGATGGGTTTTACTATGATATTGCGACCGATTCAACCATCAAAGAAGAAGACTTACCTAAAATTGAAAAGACCATGAAACGCATTGTTAAAGAACAAGAAAGCATGGAACGTGAAGAAATTTCTAAAGAAGAAGCGTTAAAGCGATTTAAAGACGATCCTTATAAGATTGAACTGATCAACGACTTAGATGATGGTGAAATCATCAGTATTTATAAACAAGGTGAATTTGTTGATTTATGTCGCGGTGGGCATGTAGGCAATACGCGCCATATTAAGCATTTTAAATTACTAAGTGTTGCGGGCGCTTACTGGCGAGGGGATTCTGATCGTGAGATGCTGACGCGTATTTATGGCACAAGCTGGTTTTCTGAAGACGCGCTTAATCATCACTTAGACGTTTTAAAAGACCGTAAAGAAAGAGACCATAGAAAATTAGGAAAAGAATTAAAAATCTTTATGCTCGATCAAAAAGCCGGTCAAGGCTTACCGATTTGGCTACCTAATGGCTATACCGTTCGACGTACGTTAGAAGATTATGTTTATAAACTGGAAAGAAAAAATGGGTATTTACACGTCAATACTCCAGTTTTAGGCACCAAGACTTTATATCAAACCAGTGGGCATTTTGATCACTATCAAGACGATATGTTCCCGCTAATGAAAGCGAAAGATGAAACATTCGTCTTAAGACCAATGAGTTGTCCGCATCATATGATTATTTATAACTCTGAATTAAGAAGTTATCGTGATCTCCCTTTAAGATACGCTGAAATTGTGACCCAACATCGCTTTGAAGCCTCAGGTGCTTTGAGTGGCTTAGAACGCGTTAGGGCAATGACACTGACTGACTCACACATATTCGCAAGAAAAGATCAAATCAAACAAGAAGTTTTAAATGCTTATGGTTTAATTTCACAAGTGATTGATGATTTAGGCTTAGAAATTGATTATGTAGAACTCGCACTTCGTGATACCACGAAAGGGAAATTCCACGACAACGATGCCCTTTGGGATGATGCGGAGGATACGCTAAAAACTTTGCTTGATGAAGAAAACATCGAATATACTGAAATGAAAGGTGAAGCAGCCTTTTACGGCCCTAAAATAGATTTCCAAGTGCGTACGGCTTTAGACCATGTCATCACAATGTCTACCGTCCAACTTGATTTCTTGTTGCCAGAACGTTTCGATCTAAATTATATTGGTAAAGATGGAGAAAAACATCGTCCAGTTGTGATTCATCGAGGGTTAATTTCAACGTGGGAACGTTTAATGAGTATTTTACTCGAACAATATAAAGGGGCCTTCCCAACGTGGTTAGCACCGGTTCAAATGAAAGTGATTCCTGTGAGTTTAGATGCCCATCAATCTTTCGCGCAAAAACTCCATGAACGGTTTATCGACGAAGAATTGCGTAGCAGCATTGATTTAAGAGAAGAAAAACTCGGCTACAAAATTAGAGAAGCGCAAACCCAAAAAGTGCCTTATCAAATCGTCATTGGCGACGAAGAAGTTAAAAATGATTCAGTGACGTATCGTCGTTATGGACAAAAAGAACAAACAACAATCAAGATTGATGACTTTATTGACATGATTACCCAAGAAATTAAAAATAAAACCATTACCCACAAATAAATAACAATCAATAAAACCAAAAGAACCATCACGGATTTGTGTGATGGTTCTTTTGGTGTCTAAAACTCATTGTGAAATCAATCAACAAATATAACATTAAACAAATATTTACAATGGGAAAAACTATGGTATTACTGGTCGCTTTATTTTTAGTAGGGTGTGGCGCATCAGACGAGAGCGTTTCATTTGAAGATGGAACCTATCGTGGGACTTATTCAGACAGAAACGAAATGAACGTAAGTGTACAAATAACATTGGAAGATAATATCGTTACTGCGGTTAGGCATCGTCATTTGATGTATAGAGGTGTTGATTATTTGGATGATGACGCTGATGATACGACAAAGGGCATTGCACAACAGCATAAAATTGCGCTTGAATATCTGCTTGACCAAGATATAAGAGATGTGCTTCACCATTTATATGAACCAGGAGAACACATTGACTTTGGCGATTATGATGATGTTGATGGATTCACTGGCGCAACAATTTATAGCCACAAAGAAATTTCTTCAATTATGGATGCTTTAAATCGAGGCGTTTTCCGATTTAAAGAAGTTGGTGGAGAAGTTCCTGAAGATTATTCACCGCTAGATTAATTACTAAAAAATAAAAACAGACGTCTAAAATTTTAGGCGTCTGTTTTTTAACATTCAATTAAGAGCGTAGCCAATGACTAAGCGCATCCTTAGCGTAGGCTTTATCACTGATGAAGATATCAATCGTCACATCATCGAAATGGCGTCTTAATTTATTCCCCATATCGGCTCCGATTAATAAATCGACTTCTTGGTTTTTTAAATACATTGGCAAAAAGCCACCGGGGATATCAGGACGTTCAACGTATATTTCACTTACAATTTTATGGTTTAAAACATCAAAAATTTTAAACTGTTCGCTCTCCCCAATATGAGAAACTTCTCCATCAACTAAGCTGACCGCAATGCGTTTTACTTCTTTTGGTTTATCCTCAACAACCTTAGTGCCAGCTGCGCTTTCTACCATGTTTCTGATGGTATAACGCCCATCTATTTGTAAGGATTGAGGGGTGTGATAGGTATAATCTCCCCCATCAATTACGAGTGGTTTGCCTTCTACTAGTGAAGCAGAGATCTTTTTTCTAGCGGTACGGTATATCGCTTGAACGGTGGTTCTTGATACGTTCATCTTTTCACTACATTCTTGTTGGTTAAGGCCTTCATAATCAATTTGGCGAATCGTTTCATATTCATCGACATTCAATAAAATAGCAGCGGGTTTTTGTGTTTCTTTTTCTTTATAAGGGCCGTATTTTCTTTGGGGTGGTACGCTTCCAACATTTCTTGGTTTCTTTGGTCTTGGCATAACAATTCCTCCTCCATAGGGATACTTTAATTTTAACGCATTTATGACATATGTCAAATATAGGGGTGGGATTTATTTTTTCTTAAGCGATTGAATGAACGCTTCATCTGGGTCGATATACATGGTACTTTGATTTTTGTAGGTGACGTAGTAGCCTTTATGACCCGGTATTTTTTTAATGTTTTTAACGGTCGTATAATCGACGGCGACACTGGATGAATAGCGCATTTTAGAATGATAGGCCGCAAGTTGAGAAGCGGTTCTTATATTGGTTTCACTTAAATGGTCCATACTCTCTTCTATAACCACGTGACTGCCCGGTGCATCTTTGACATGGAACCAAGTATGAAAGTGTTTCGCTAATGTGTGCGTAATATAGGCGTTTTGAAGATTGTTTTTCCCAACGTGAATGGTTTTACCTTCGGGATCAACGTATGTATCATGGGTTGCTTTTTTACTGTGTTTTTTAACCTTTGTGCCTTGTTTGATATAACCATGGGTTTTAAGTTCGTTTTTGATTTCTAGTATGTCTTGTAAGTTGGCATAACTTAATTGGTCTTCAATCATCTGAAAATAGGTTCTCTCGTTTTTGGCTCTCACAATTTCGCGTTTTAAATAAGGCAATGATTTTTTCGCTTTTTTAAATTTTTCGAAATACCATTTTGCGTTTTCTATTGGGGTTTTATCACGGTTCAACTCAATTTGAATGGGAGTGTTCGTCTCAAAGTCTGTTAGGGTCACTTGGTTATCTCCGGGAGTAACTTTGTACGCATAAGCCATCAATAATTCGCCTTTTTTACGGTACGTTTCATCATTTTCACTATCACTGAGTTGTTTGGTCAATTTTTCGATTTTGCGGTTTTGTTTATCTAGATTTTTCTTAATGACTTGTGCTAAGGATTTCAAATGTTGTTGGTGCAATTGATGGTTTTCTCGCATGCTAAAGAAATGATCAAGCATTTCGTGGGGGGTATCAAATAAAACCGTTTGTCCGCCTGTATGCGTGATTTTAAATGATGCAAAAAGCATACGTTTATGTTTCGATATACTAAAGGTATTGGAGGTTAATAATTTTTTAAAGGCATTGATAAGCGGCATTTTTTCAACGTCGTTTAAGTGGATAATTTCATTCGCGAAAACCGGCGAAATGCCTTGGAATGTTTTTAAAAAGTCTTTTTTGGTTTCGAATGTATGATGGGTTAACGCTTTTTTTAATGCGTTGTCATCAAAAGGATTAATGCGATCATCTTTGGGAAGGGTGTAAGTAGCAGAAGGAATCATGGTGCGTTGTTCACTAAAGGGATGGGTGTGATTTAAACAATCCATGATATTGCCTGCTTTATCGGTTAAGATAAGATTTGAATCTTTCCCTAACGCTTCAAAGTATAGATGCATCGTTTTGATATCACCGAGTTCGTCTTTCTTTTTGAGATTAAAAATCGCTATCCTGTCATTACCTACTTGATCGATTGATTCAATGCGTGCGCCTTCAAGATGTTTTCTTAAAAACATGCAAAACATCGGAGGATCATAAGGTTTGTTAAATTGTTGAGTGCTAATATGCATTCTCGTATTTTGTTTAGAAGCGCTGATAAGCAGTTGTATGTTTTTATGTTTACGGACAGTAAAAAGAAAGGTAAAATCTTCAAGTTGATAGACCTTAGAGATTCTGCCTTGGATTAATTTCTCTTTTGAATGTTCAATTACTTTTTTTAGCATTACACCATCAAAACTCATAATCATCACCGCATTCATTGTACCATGAAAGACTTTTTTCAAAAAGTAATTAATTTGGCTTACATATTTTCTTTAAAAGTGTTATTATGATAAATAATACATTAGAAATGGAGGGCGATCAATGAAGCTGAATGAACGCGGTTTATTGGTTGTGTTAAGTGGTCCCTCCGGTGTCGGAAAGGGAACGGTCCGCAAAGCACTATTTGATTTAGAAGGTCATGATCTAGTGTATTCAACATCAATGACTACACGGCCCCCACGGACTGGAGAAATAGATGGAGAAGATTATTATTTTGTCTCCAAAGAAGAATTTGAACGCCGCATCAAAGAAGATGCGTTTTTGGAGTGGGCGGAGTTTGTCGGTAATTATTATGGAACGCCAAAAGATAAAGTCGAAGCCCATCTTAAAAAAGGCAAAGAAGTAGTTTTAGAAATTGAAGTACAAGGGGCGCTTCAAGTGAGGGAAAAAGCGCCGGATGGGGTGTTTGTGTTTGTTGCGCCACCAAATAAAGAAGCGTTATATCGAAGGCTTTTAAGACGTGGAACAGAATCAAGTGAAACCATTCAAAAAAGAATGGATAAAGCAGAGCGAGAATTCCCTTTAGCGCATAAATATGATTATATCGTGGTGAACGATGAAGTCACCAATGCCGCTGATCGTGTACTTGCGATTATAAGAGCGGAACATGCGAAAACAGA
>LFIK01000530.1_pt1 | contig 28687 bp, 19 predicted proteins | sample 643401 | NCBI WGS metagenome assembly LFIK01 (sample SAMN03777447, study PRJNA286221) | soda lake metagenome | biome: soda lake; feature: Kulunda steppe; material: water; isolation source: sample T5-Br brine of Lake Tanatar-5 | place: Russia: Kulunda steppe | collected 2010-07
CCGAGCGCAGATGAGGGGAATTCGTCCTGACGGGCGATCCACCGATGGGCGAGCTTCTCGGTCTCTTCGACAAATTCCAGCCGGTGGTGACCGATGAGGATGCTTTCGTGCAGACGGTTCCGGGACTCGTCCGTGGGGGCGTGCGGCAGGAGGTTGCGCGCCAGGCCGATGGCCCGGTAGGGATCTCCTTCGGCGAGATGGGCGTCGGGGAGGGCGGTGAGCAAGGTGAGGGTTTCCGGCTCCAAGAGAGATAGAAACGGAGCGCGCTGGCGCCAGAGCGCTTCGAGGGAGGGAAGAGCGCGGGCCAGGTCTCCGGTATCGATCCATTCGGTTAAGGCGGCGAGTAGCTCCTCCCCCGGGAAATGAAGACGGGCGATCCGGTCGAGGGGAAAGCCTTGCTCCACTTCACCGTCGTCGATTCCGGTTCGAAGGACGAGGATCTCGTCGCGCAAGGAAACCGGTTGGCCCCGGTGAGAGCGGCCGTTTTCGAGTTCAACCTCGACCGGGCCGGACAGTGAGGGTGGCGAAGGAACATCCGTGTCCCGTTCGGCGGCAAGGGATAGAGGCGTTAGGCAAGCCAGAAAAAGGGTTAATAGGCCCCGGAGTCCCACCAGTCGGGAGGGGACGGATGGCCGGTGAAACACGGCGTCGGACTGCGGGTGCGAATTTGCGGAGGTAATCAGGTTCATTATTATAGGGCCTTATTCTGAAGGGGATTCGTTCAAGGCCGCGATCTCGGGAGTCAGTGTTGCTTTGAGGTCGCGGGCTTTGGGGAAATAGGGGGAGTCTGACAGATCTTCGAGCGAGAGCATTTCGGAGAGCGTGCGGTGCGCGGCGGCCGGGTCATCGAGTTTCCGGAACAGGTGGCTGCTGCGGTAGTAGGCCTCGGCGGTGAGATCGTTTTGGGCGCGATGCATGGTGTAGACCCGCTGGTAGTAGGCGATGGCTTTCTCCGGTTCGTCCCTGGCGAGAGCGGTTTCCGCCAGGCCGACGAGAGCGCGGGCGTGGGGGCGGCCGCGCATGTGGCGCAGGCCAAGAATCTCTTCGAAGCGGTCGGCGGCCACTTCCGGTTTGTCGAGGGCGAGGAGGGTTTTTCCGCCCAGAAGCATCACGTCGGGGGCCAGCGGATGGGTGGGAGTTTCGTTCTCGAAGCGTCGAATCCAGGTCAGCGCTTTGGAAAAGCGGCTGTGATCGTAATGGCGTTGGGCGAGGCCATGGTAGGCGAAGGCGCGCTCCGGGGCGTCGGGATATTCTTTCAAAAGGTGGTCGAACAGCGGCTCTGCGCTTTGCAGGTCCTTTTTCGCCATCATATGGCCGATGTTTCCGAGGGCGTCTGGTCCGAGGCGTTCCTTGGGGATGAGGTTCGCGATTTCAAATAAGAAGTTGTCGGCTTGATGATTACGGCCGCGTTGACGGGCGGAGGAAGCGAGGTGCAGGTTCAGCCGGGAGAAGTAAGTCATCGCTGCGGAGGCGAGCGCCTGACTTCGTTTCCGCTCGATCCATTCGGAGAATTCCGTTTCGGTGTCGGGCAGCGGATGGAGTTTTTCGAGAAGTTCCAGGATCGATCCGATTTCAGCGGCGCCGGGATCATTCGCATGCTCCGTGAGGGCGGTGTGAAAGAGCGGGATCGCTTCTTCCGGCTGGCCCCTTTGGGTGTGGGCCCACCCGATCCAGTAAAGGGCTTCGCTGAGACGAGGTTTATCCGCCGGGTCGGGTCTCTCCGCGTATTCGGAAAATAGATCGACCATGCCGGCGTGGTCCTTCCGAGCGCGCAGAATCTTGCCCTGCTGGAAGAGGCCGTAGAGAAAGAGGGAGCCGGCCTCTGGATCGATTTGTTGAAAGGCGGCCATCGCCGATTCGAGGGCGCCGGCTCCCATCCGAATGTCGCCGAGGAGCACCAGCGCTTCTCCATGGCGCGGGTGGCCTTGGAATCGGTCGACGAAAGAAGCCGCTTCTTTTTCGGCGGTTTCGTAATCGCGCATCGCATAAAGAGTGGAGGCGCGGCGGTAGAGGATTTCGCCGGACAACGGGTGGTTGGAGTAACGTTCGGCGAGGCGGTTGAATTCTTTCAAAGCTGCCTCGTAGTCACGTTCGAAGAAGAAACTCAAGGCATGCCAAAGTTCGGCCTTCGCCGTCAGTTGAGTCTTCGGGAACTCCTCCACCGCCTGGCGGAAGTGCAGGCGCGCGCGGGAAAATTCTTCCTGGGTTGATTTGTTGAACCCGAGCGTAAAGCGCCACCGTTGGGCCAGGGGGTGATCCGGAAAGCGGTCGCCCAGGTCAGCCAGAATTTCCGCGGCCTCCGGATAGCGCCGTTGTTCCTGGTGGGCTTGCGCGATCAGGTAAAGGGCCTGGGGGGCCAGGGGCGCTTGCGGGTAGCGGGCGAGAAAGTTCCGGGCGATCGCGAGCGCGTCCTCCCAGAGTTCGAGGCCGTCGGCGGCCAAGACCCAGCGGTAGTGGGCCTCTTGGCGCGTCGAGGCGGGGAGAGTCTCGTCCAGGGCGAGCTGTTCGAAAAGCAGCCAGGCTTCATAGTTTCGCTCGACCACGAGAAAGGCCTGGCCGCGGCGCAGGAGAAGGGAGGGAGTGTAATCCTCGCCTTCCTGCAAGTCGCTCGCTCGCTGGACCATGGTGTCGAGAAGACGGCGGTAGTAGTCCGCCCAAAATCGTTCTGACGGCTTGGACTCGCCGGAGACTTTTTCCTGAAGAGTTTCGATCTGTTCTTCCTGCCAGGCGAGGAGCTGCGCGCGCGGCGGCACGAGGCGGTAGGCCCGCACCGCTCGACCAAATTTCTCCGCCTCCATCAAACGATCGCCGAGTTCAAGGGCGGCGAAGGCCAGGGCGATGATTTCGGCTATCGATTCGGTGTTCCAAGGATAATCGAGCAGCAAGGCGGCGCTTATGGAGACTTCGTCCCGGGCGAGCGCTTGGCGAGACGCGCGCAAACGGGCCTGCTGGCGAAGAATCGCGGGCGCTTCACTGCTGGAAAGCGCTTCGAGAAGACCGATTGCGTCCCCGGTTTCGCCGAGCTCAAACAGGATTTCCGCGCGTCGAAGCTTAGCGAGGTAAGTCTCGGGCCGGCCGGGATACCTTTCGGCGAATTCGAGCAGTCGCCGGACCGCCTTCTCGGATTGTCCGATGCGGTGAAGCCCCGTCGCGAGCGCGGAAAGCGCCTCCGGATGTTGAGGGTCGTCCGGGTGAGCATCGACGAATTGGCTTAAAGACTCCACGGCCGCCGACGGCAGACCGGCCGCGAGCTCCGCGTGCCCCCTCAAGGGCCACATCCGTCGGAGGAAATCGGGATCGTCGAACTCCGGTTCTGCTGCGAAGTCGTTTTCGAGACGCTGAAACCGATCCGCAGCGGTGGCAAAATCCTGTTCGGAGAAAGCCTCCAGAGCTTCCGCGAGTAAGGAATGGAGGCTATCGGCGGAGAGCCGGGGAGCGGTTTCGGCGACAAGTGGGACGTGGAAAGCCGTCAATGCCAGCCCTGCACATGCGGGAACAAGCCACCGGGGTAATAGGGGCAATCGAATCATAGGGTATGTTGGGCATGGTTATGAGGAGCAGGTTTGAAAGTCAACTCCAATGGAACTCTCAAGCGAGGGAAGATTGGGATGAAAACCTCGCCCCCGGCGTTCTTTTCGTAAATTTCCGAGAAAGAAATTGACAGGAGGGCGGGGGACGGTGGATTGTCCTTTCCTTGGTCTCGGGGCGTAGCTTAGCCTGGTAGAGCGCCTGCTTTGGGAGCAGGAGGTCGGCGGTTCGAATCCGTCCGCCCCGACCATTTTTATGCTGATCAAATCAGCATGTTAGGCGATTTCGGTTAAATTGATTTTGCCTTTTCTGCACGCGGTTTCTCCCCATGACGCCTTCGGATCCAAATCCCCATCCACCGGATTCAATCGCAATGCCCCCGCCGTGGCCAAAGATCCCGAGTTAGTAGCTCCCGTGGCCAGATTCCGCTTTTCACGAAGGGGGCCACGGAGGCAAATTATTAATTGCGAACTTTATTGGCTAGAGATTTGTATTCACTGATTTCTGCGATTCTTCGGATGAGGCCACTGAAAATGAGCCCATGGATCGGGTACAAAGCGTACCAGTAGATAAACCCGGACAATCCCTTCGGATCGAAGAAAGCGGTCTGTATTAACCGCGTTTGGCCGCTCGCCTCCGAAGAAACTTCAAACTGGAGCCAAGCCCGGCCAGGCACGCGCATCTCTGCCCGCAAACGGATCAGTTTTCCGGCTTCAACTCTCTCGACGCGCCAAAAGTCCAAACTGTCTCCCGCCCGCAGGGCCTCGGGATGGCGTCGTCCCCGGCGCATACCGACCCCGCCAAAAAGCCGGTCGATCCTTCCCCTCAGCTGCCAGGCCCAGTCCATGTACAGCCATCCTCGTTTTCCACCCAATCCAGTGAATACCCGATACACGGTCTCGGGGGGCGCGTTTACCGGGCGCTGCCTTCGTTCGAGGATTAGCCCTTCTTTGGTGATTAATGCTACCGGGACTTTGGCGCCCTGGCTCGAACTAAGGGAATCGCTCCACGCCGTCTCCACCTTGTGCGTATCCAGGTTTTCGAGGGCCAGCCGCACGGCAGTCTCGTAGCTCATTGGGTTGATTGAGGGGAAAAGCTCCCGCGCCTTCATATCGCGCACGATCACTTCATTACCGAGACCGTTGATGAGGGGGCGGGCAATGTTGGCGGGAATCGGGGTCACCAGATGGACCCAATAGGAAGAAAGGCGTGGTGTTAATACCGGCACGGCAATGAGTCGCCTCTTCAGGCCCCTGGCCCTGGCATACCCCATCATGGTTTCCGCGTAGGTCAGAATATCGTGTCCGCCGATTTCCAGAATTTCGCCCCGACTTTCGGGGCAATCCAGCGCTGCCACCAGGTAGGCCAACACATCGCGAATAGCAATTGGCTGAATACGGGTAAACACCCACCGAGGGCAGATCATGGCCGGCAGCCGTTCGGTGAGATAACGGATCATCTCGAAGGACAAACTTCCCGAGCCCACGATCACGGCCGCGCGAAATTCGGTGACTGGAATTCCCGCCTCGCGCAAGGCCGCCCCGGTATCCTGCCGGGAACGAAGATGAGGGGAGAGATTGGCCGCCGGGTCACCCAGACCTCCCAAATAAACGATTTCCTCCACCCCGGCTGCCCTCGCCGCACCCGCGCAGTTGCGGGCCGCAGTCAGATCCATTTCCAGAAAATCGCTGCCTCCCCCCATACTGTGAACGAGGTAGTAAACCACCCGAACCCCCCGCATCGCGTCCGCAAGTGTCTCCGGTTGCAGAAGATCGCCCCGCACCACCTCCACCTTATCGGCCCAGCTTCGCCCCTGGAGCCGGGTCGGATCACGCACCAGGCAGCGAACGTGGTAACCAGCTGCGATCAGCCCCGGGACCAGTCGTCCCCCTACATAACCGGTGGCACCCGTTACCAGAATTTTTCTCGCATCGGTCTTCAATTAGAGGCCCTCGTTTGTGACTTCACCTCGTTTCGGCGCATGAAGCCGGGAATCCAGGGCGGGTCGAAATAGCTGCAACGATCAATACCACAATCCATAACTTCATCCTAATACTTTTACCCGTCTCATTCGATTGACGAGTCTGGTTCCTCGCCTTCGGTTTCCCAATAATCATCTCCGTAGTTGAAAAAAATCTCCTCTCCGGGATGGATCGTTCGAAGGGCTTCGAAGCGGGCGGTTTTCCAGCGCGTGGACACGATCAAGAAGGCATTCGGATCATCGGAATGGTTTATGTAACGGGTATAGTTGGACTTCGGACCTTCACCCAGGATAATGTGGGTCCGGCATACCCAGAGCACATAAGCGGAATGGGGACGGTCGGGGTCGTGAAACTCCTTTTCGTCCATGATCTCCCCCGTGTAGTAACCGATGGTATCCTCCGTGGCGATCTTCTCCTTCGCGAATAAGCCCCATCCCGCTCCCTTGATGGTAGAGCGACGTATCTCAAAAGCTTCGGCGGTCCATTTTTTGGATCTAGGCATAAGTCTGTTTAGGGCCATTTGCTTTAACCTAGCAAGCCCATATACGGAGCCTGGCTTATTCCATTTCGAGGCGGAGCCTCTTTGGGACAGATTCCGGTAAGTCGTATCCAGCATCCAGGACTACGCATGGCCGGTGCTGGCAGGATCGGAAAATACATATCCCTTCGCCAACCGGGTATAGGCCCGGATCTGTTCCTCCTTCCAGTTGTCGTCGCGCCCGAGTTCCGCGGCAAGGAGGTCCGCCACGGCGGGGGCCGCCTCGATCGAGGCGGCCGCGTTGAGGAGGAGCGCGCGGGTTCGCCGGGCCAGCACATCTTCGACGGTTCGAGCCATTTCTTCGCGGGCATGCCAGACAACCTCGGCTTTCTGACAGGAAAACGCGGGGTGAATTCTCTCGCCCAGAGAGGGGTCGCTTTTGATCAGATTCTGAATTTTCAACGCGTCGGTGCCGTAAGCTTCCAGGTTCCGCTGAGGGATTTCCGCATGAGTCCAGCCGTGGATTTGCATGTCTTCGGTGCAGCAACGTTTGTGATCGAGTCCCGCCACGGTCTCAGCCTGGTCGATGACGTCCTCGGCCATCTTCCGGTAGGTGGTCCACTTGCCGCCAGTCAGGGTAATCAGTCCGCTGCCGCTGACAATGATGCTGTGATCCCGCGACAATGCGGCTGTATCCGATCCTTCCTTCGCTTTCACCAAGGGACGGAGGCCCGCAAACACGCTGAGGATGTCCGCCTCAGTCGGGTCTTCGGTGAGGTATTTGCAAGCGTGGGTCATCACGAAATCCCGTTCTTCCTTCAAGGCCCGGGGCTCCAGGCTGTAACCCTTCAGAGGGGTATCCGTGGTCCCGACGACAACGTGGTCTTTCCACGGCACCGCAAAGAGGACGCGGCCGTCGGCGGTTTTCGGAATCATGATCGCCGCCTCGCCCGGCAAAAACCGTTTCGGGAGGACAAGGTGGATTCCCTGGCTCACGGCAATAATCTTTCGGGTTCCCTGGTCATCCATCTTGCGTATCTCATCAACGAATACACCCGTCGCATTGATGACGGATCGCCCGCGAACCGCGAAGGTTTGATCATTCTCCGAATCGTGGACCTCGACTCCGGAGACCACGTCGTCTTTCTTCAAAATCTTCGTGCATTTGCAATAATTGAGCATCACCGCCCCAAGTTCGTCTGCGGTCTGGGCGAGGTTGACCGCGAGGCGGGAATCGTCGAATTGACCGTCGTGATAAATCACTCCCCCTGCCAGTTTCTCCTGTTCGACGGTCGGGATCTTTTCGATGGTCTGTTTTCGGCTGAGGTGACGGGAAGGGGAAAGGCCGAGTTTTCCCGCCAGCTGGTCGTAGACCTTCATGCCAATTCCGTAAAACGGCCCCTCCCACCAGGAGTAATTGGGGATCACAAACGCCTGGGAGTGGACCAGGTGCGGGGCGTTTTTAGACAGCCGCCCCCGCTCCCGCAGGGCTTCCAGAACCAGGGAGATGTTTCCTTGTTGCAAGTAACGCACGCCCCCATGCACCAATTTGGTGGAGCGACTGGAGGTGGCCTTCGCAAAATCGGCCTGTTCGAACAAGGCGACGCTATGACCTCGGGCCGCCGCGTCCACGGCAGCTCCCAAGCCGGATGCGCCGCCGCCGATTATGATGACGTCGAAGGGTTTGTCCGCGGAAAGAGTCCGGTCGAGAGAAGTGGTGCGATTCATGTTGTTTGAGTTTGTTAGGTTGTTAATCGAATCGTCTGGCGAAGGGGTTTGCGCATCGCTCAATCCTCGGAGTCCTGCCAACCTTTGGCGCGTTCGAGGGCTTTATTCCAGCCGGCATGCAACTTCTTCATTTCATCCGGGGGACGCTGGGGGCCGAACGTTTTTTCCGCTTTCCAGTTGCTGGTGATCGCATCCCGGTTGTCCCAATAGCCGACGGCGAGGCCGGCCAGGTAGGCGGCCCCCATGGCGGTCGTTTCAATGCATTGGGGCCGCACGACGTGCGATTGGAGGAGATCTGCCTGGAATTGCAGTAGGGGCTCACTGCGAGAGGCGCCGCCATCGACCCGGAGTTCCTTCAAGTGCAAACCACTGTCCTTTTCCATGCACGTGATGAGGTCCGCGCTTTGAAAGGCGATTGACTCCAGCGCGGCCCGGCAGAAATGGGCGCGATTGGTTCCCCGGGTCATGCCGAGGGCCGCGCCGCGGGCATACGGGTCCCAGTGCGGGGCGCCGAGCCCGGCGAAAGCAGGCACGAGAAAAAGGCCTCCGGCATCTCTCACCCCGGCGGCAAGCTGGTCGAGTTCCTCGGCGGTTCGCACCAGTTGCAGTTCGTCCCGTATCCACTGAACCACGGCTCCGCCGATAAAAACCGAACCTTCGAGCGCGTATTCCGTTCTGTCGCCAATGCGCCAGGCCACCGTGGTGAGGAGATTGTTGTCGGAGCGGACCGGTTGGTCTCCGGTGTTCATCAAAAGGAAGCAGCCGGTTCCGTAGGTGTTCTTGGCCATGCCGGGAGTGAAGCAGGCTTGACCGAAAAGGGCCGCGTGTTGATCTCCGGCCATCCCGGCAATGGGAGCTCCGGCCGGATACAGATTTTTGTCCACCTCTCCATACACCTCCGAGCTCGACTTGATCCGGGGGAGCATGGAGGCGGGAACGCCGAACAATTCAAGCAAGTCGTGATCCCAATCGTCCGTTTCCAGATTATAGAACAAGGTTCGGCTGGCGTTGGTGATATCGGTGGTATGCACCTTGCGCCCCGTCAGTTGCCACAGGAGCCAGCAATCGATCGTTCCGAACAGAAGTCTGCCATCCTCGGCTTTCCGTCGCGCTCCGTCCACATTCTCCAAAATCCAGCGCACCTTGGTCCCGGCGAAATACGGATCGAGGCGCAGACCGGTTTTCTTCGACACCATTTCCTCAATGCCATCCTGCTTCAATTGTTTGCAGTAATCGGCCGTGCGCCGGTCCTGCCAGACGATCGCGTTGTAAACGGGTTTTCCGGTTTGTCGGTCCCAAACGACCGTGGTTTCGCGTTGATTGGTCAGGCCGACCGCGGCGATCGCGGCCGGCGAGATATCCGCCCGCGAAATCGCTTCGGCGGCGGTGGAACTTTGCGTCGACCAGATTTCCATCGGATCGTGCTCGACCCAACCGGGCCGCGGATAAATCTGCTGAAATTCCTTTTGGGCGACCGTGACGATCTCAGCGCGATGGTTGAAGACGATTGAACGGGAGCTCGTGGTTCCTTGATCGAAAGCGAGGACGTATTTTTCTTCCAGATTCATATTGGTGCGTTTTCAGGTGATCGAGTTTTATGCGTTTCTATCAAGAATACAGAATCGCTTCTCTGGCGTCAAAATCTCGCTGTTAGACCGACCGTGAAGGAAACGTAGCCGTAGTTGTCGAATACGTCGTTACGAAAACCCTCCTTGGTGGTTTGTCGATGCAGCATTCCTCCGAGGCCCGCTTCCCCGAATAGACTCACCCTTTTCGCTCTCCGGAGGGCGACGCCAACGCCCGTGTAGGCATTGAGTCCGCTGAGGCTATCTGAGCTGATTGTATCGCCATCTGACACGACGGGGGTGCGGTATCGCCACAACAATGATTCCCATGCGAGGCCGCCGGCGACGTAAGGGCTGAGGAAGACATGCGGATCATTGGTATAGCGGCGATACCTGACGCCGACTTCGAGTATGTTCGCGCTCCGGACGGCCCGGTCCGCCAGACTGTCGCCTGAAAAGTCGACCCAGCCACCGCCGACGTGAACGCCGAAGTAGTTCCGTTCGTCCTCGAGCCCAACCGGAGTGATCGTGAATCGGGTGATGCCATTTATGTCCCCGTTGACGGGGAGCAAATAAGCGATATCGGTCGATATTCGAAAGATGCCCTCGTCCATGATCTCACCGACCACACTGTCCCGCGAGCCTGAGGACCTGTCGGGGGCTAACCATGAGGAACCGTCGTCGGACCGGGATGGCCTGTCAGACCGCCGGTCGTGGGTCTCACCACTTTCTCCGGAAGCCGACGCTTTCATGGCATCGCTCAACTTCCCCCGCGGAGCATAACTGGCGCATCCTGAGAGAAATAGCACGACAAGGAGAAGGGGGAATGAACGCATACGAAGAGATATTCGAAGCATGCCACTCGATGTCAATCGCGGTGGCGTTCTGGGGCGCCTTGAGCGTGAGGTAACCGATTTGTCACAGTTCGCGCAGGAACCGCTCGGGATCGGCCAAAAAACTCTTTGTCAGTACGACGTGGGGGAGCTCGTCGTAGGCGGCTTCCGTCAGGGCGCCGTCGTCGAAGCTGTGGATGCGTGCGCCCGAGTAAGCGAGAAGCAGCGGGGAATGGGTGGCGATGATGAATTGTGCATCCCCGTTTTCGACGAGGTCTTTCATCAGGCTTAAAAAACCGAGCTGACGTTGGGGGGAGAGGGCGGCTTCGGGCTCGTCGATCAGATAGAGGCCGCCGGGGACACAACGTGATTGGAAAAACTGAAGGAAACCTTCGCCGTGTGACATCGCGTGGAGGTCTTCTCCATACCGGGAAGTGATGGCTTGTTTTTGGCCGAACATGTAGGCGCGCACGCGGGGATCGTCCGCGAATCGCTCGGCCATTTCGTCCATCGATTCCGCCCGGCGGCGCGTTTCGGTGGCAAAGTTGAAAAAATCCTCGGCCCGCAGGAAAAATCCGTAGCGGGTTCGCGGTTGCCATCCGAGCCGCAGGGCTTTTGCGAGCGGGCGGACCGGCTCCAGCGTCACATCGTGTTCCAGGGGAACGCCGGTGGCTGGGGGTAGTTTTGCGCCCAGGGCGACGGCCTCCAGGAGGGTTGATTTCCCCGAACCGTTTTCTCCGACGAAAAAGGTAACCGGGGTGGTCAGTTGCAGAGACTGAAAGTTGTGTAGCGCCGGCACCGAAAACGGATATTGTTTCGGGTCCATCGAGTTTTCCAGGGCAATTCGGCGCAAGTAGATCATCGTCTCCGGTGAACGATGCGTTGGGTAGGTCCCGATGGCAAGCCGCGTGCTTGTGCGGAACCTGGAAAAAAGAAAGCGTCTCGGTGGGTCCCGAAAACTGAGTCGGCCGACTCAAGTGAAAAACACAACCCGGAGATTCGACAATTCTTCCGCCAGGCGATAGGCAACTAGGATGAAAATCCATTCCGCGACTTATCGAGCCTGCGCTCAAACCCTGGACGGATGTCCGCCTTCCCGTTTTCCTGAATTCGCTTTTGTGGGACGGTCTAATGTCGGAAAATCATCTCTGATCAACATGTTGGCCGGTAAAAAGGAACTTGCGAATACCTCCAGCAAACCCGGCAGGACCAAGCTGATCATTTTTTTCGACATCAACGGAGCCTGGAGCCTGGTCGATTTGCCGGGGTATGGTTTTGCCAAAGTGTCACGGGCTCAACAATACGAATTCAATATTAACGTCAGCGCTTACCTCACGCAGCGGGAAAATCTGAAACACGTTTTCGCGCTGGTCGATTCCCGTTTGGAGCCCCAGGAAAGCGACCTCGCCTTTATCCAATGGCTCCACGAGCAGGGACTGCCGTTTTCGGTCGTTTTCACCAAAACCGATAAGAGTTCCGGGCCGGCCACCCGGGATCTTTCTCAAGAGTTCCTCGGGCTGCTTAAAGGCGCCGGTGTCGAGCCGAGCCGTTCGTTCAGTTGTTCGGCGAAGAATTCGAAGGGAAAAGGACCGATCCTCCAGTTTATTGAGTCACATCTCCCGAAACCGACGAAGGTCAAAGGTCCCAAAATCTCCCTCGGTTGGATGAATAAGTAGTTCGTGCGTCGCTCCTGAACGACTACAACATGCCAGCCGTATCGGTCATTCTGCCTGTTGTCAAAGCCGCCACGACTTTGGAACGGGCACTGTCCAGCATCCTGGAGCAAACGATGCGGGATATTGAATTGATCGCCATTGACGATGGGTCGACGGATGAATCCGCGCGAATTTTGGCGCGATGCGCGGCGCAAGACTCGCGGGTAAAGGTTTTGCTTCAAGCACACAGCGGAATCGTTCGTGCGCTCCAAACCGGGCTGGCGGCGGCTGAGTCTCCTTTCGTCGCCAGAATGGATGCCGACGACTGGTCGGCGCCGGCGCGTCTGGAGAAACAGTCGAGATTCCTGTGCGAGAGGCCGGAACTGGGGGCGGTGGGTTGCCTGGTTCGTTTCGGAGGCGATGTGGAGCGAAGCGCCGGCTACGCGACGCATGTCGAGTGGATCAACGGGGTGCTGACGCCGACGGCCATTTCGGAAAACCGCTTTGTCGAAGCCCCGTTTGCGCATCCGTCGGTCATGTTCCGGACGGAACTTGTGACTCGGTTCGGTGGATATAAGGACGGCGACTTTCCGGAGGACTACGAACTTTGGCTGCGGTGGCTGGACGCGGGAGTCGCTTTCGGCAAGGTGCCCGAACCGTTATTGACCTGGAACGATCCCCCCTCGCGACTCTCCAGATCGGACAAACGATACTCCTTCGACGCGTTTTACCGTCTCAAAGCCTTTTACCTGGCCCGCTGGCTGGAACGCTGCAATCCTTTTCACCCGGAAGTCGTGATTGCCGGTAGTGGCCGGGTGACGCGGCGGAGGGTCGAGACTCTGATGGATTTCGGCGTCAACGTCTGCGCCTACCTCGACATCGACCGGAAGAAGATCGGACGTTCCCATCACGGGGCGCCAGTGATCGGATACGATGACCTCCCGCAAGCGGGAAAACATTTTGTTTTGGGCTATGTGGGGAAACGTGGTGTTCGCGAGCTGATTGCCGAACAACTGAAGATTCGCGGCTACAGGATCGGCTTGGATTGGCTGCCCGCGGCATAAATGGTGGGATGGTTCGACGCGGGGAGGCGACGATCGCCTCTCGGGGAAGCTTGACCTATCGGAGTTGTGTTGGGACCTTCCCGGTTTTTCCGGAAACTTTTTAACGGAATCCTTGTTCAACTAGGTGGAATTATTGTGATCAATTTTGTTAATTTAGGCCGGGCAATGAACTGGAAGCTTTGGCCGATCGGCTTTTGTCTGCTCGCGATGGGAGGATGTTCGCGGACATCGTCGGAGGAGACGGCGGATGTGGAGGCACGCGGAACGCCGGTTGCGGCGCTGGAAATTCGGGAGCGGGATTTATCCCGGCGGTTCTCCAGTTCGGGAACGGTTGAGCCGCGGGTGGAGATTCGTTTGGCCAGTCGCGTTTCCGGAACGTTGCAGGCGATTTTCTTCGAAGAAGGCGACGTTGTCGAGGCCGGCGATTTACTGGTGCAGATGGACGTTACGGAGCAGGAGGCGGAGTTGGCGCGGGCCAAAGCGATTGAAAACCAGGCCAGACTGAAGTACCAGCGGGTGTCCCGCCTCCGCGACCGGAATATTTCCAGTTCGGCGGAATATGAAGAGGCCCTCGGAGCGCGGCAGGTCGCGGAGAGCGAACGGAAACTTTGGGAATCGCGGGTGGCGCACGGCACAATCAGAGCCCCTCAGGCCGGCATGGTGGCTGCGCGCTTCGTCGAACCGGGGGAAGCCGTCAATGCCCAGGAGTCCCTCCTGAGACTGGTCGCGCTCAACGAAATGGTGATACGAATTGGGGTTTCGGAGCTCGATGTCGTGCATCTGCGGGTAGGGCAGGATGTCCCTGTCACTCTCGATGCGCTGCCCGGCAAGGAGTTGGATGCGACGATTCGCCGGATTTTTCCGACGGCGGAATCGCAAAGCCGTCTGGTTCTGGTGGAGGTCGCGCTTCCTCCGGAGGCTTCAGAATTAGGTGTAAAACCAGGGTTTCTCGGGCGCGCCCGTTTCACCGTCGACCAAAGATCTGACGCGCTGGCCGTTCCGTCCGCGGCGATTGGAGAAGATGGCGAGGAGCGGTATGTGTTTGCCATCCACGAAGACCGGTTGGAGCGGCGGATCATTGAGACCGGTGTCTCGCGAGGGGAATGGACGGAGGTCGTCTCGGGATTGGAGAGTGGGGATTTAATCTTGGCTTCAAACCCGATCGACCGGGAGGAGGGAGAGCGGGTCCGGGTGGTCCAACGCCGGGGATAAGTGATGGACGCGAAAGAGGAAAGCGCGCCACCGGCCGTCCGGACCGGCTTGGCGAATCTCAGTATCCGCCGTCCCGTCGGAACCCTGGCCCTGGCTTCGGTGGTGTTCGTGCTCGGGTTGTTTTTTATAGATCGCTTGCCGATCGATCTGCTGCCGGAAATCGAGTATCCACAAATCAGAGTCACGGTGAATTACCCGGGAACGGCTCCCGAGGTGATGGAGGAGCAGGTGACGCGGGTGCTGGAACGGAATCTGGCGGCGACCGAAAACCTGGTGCATATTGACAGCCGCGCTTCGGAGGGGCGGACGAATGTGAACCTCCATTTCGCTTACGGGACCAACCTCGACCTCGCTCTGCAGGACGCTTCCCGTTACCTTGAGCTGGCCCGAACCGAGCTTCCGCCCGATATCGACTCGCCACGCCTGTACAAATTTGATCCCTCCCAGGATCCGGTTTGGGAGGCGGGATTCAGCTCGGATCTCCGCTCCGAAGTGGAAGTGCGGGACTGGGTGGAGTTTCGCCTCGCGCCTCAACTGATCGCCATCCACGGTGTTTCGGGAGTCGAGGCCGCGGGAGGGATGATGCGGGAACTCGAAGTGATCGCGGATCAGGACCGCATGCGTTCTTACGGGCTGGGAATGGAGGATCTGATCACCGCGCTTGAAGCTGAAAACGTCGAGATCGCAGCGGGCTGGATGACGTCCGACACGTTCGACGTCATGGCCAAGACCGACGGTTTGTTCACTTCGGTCGGCGACATCGAGAATGTTCTTATCGGTTTGCCGGACGATTCCGGCCAGGTTCGTCTTTCGGAAGTGGCGCAGGTGCGGGACGGTTTTCGTGAACAACGACTTTTTGTTCGTTTGGACGGAAGTCCGTCGGCGCTGGTCTCCGTTTACAAACTGCCGGGAGCGAACACCGTCGCGGTGGTTGACGGGATCAATGAAACCATGGACCGGTTGCGCCGTTCGGGGTTCATTCCGGAGGATATCGAGTTTCATGCGATCAGTGATCCGTCCTATTTCATTCGGGGCGCCCTGGCCAGTGTGAGTGTCGCCGCGATCCTGGGAGGACTGTTGGCGATGGTTATGGTGTTGCTTTTTCTCGGCAGCATTCGCAAAAGCCTTGTCATCGGAATGTCGATACCGATTGCCCTGATGGCAACCTTCGCGATGATGGGGGTCGGCGGCCTGACGTTAAACATCATCAGCCTCGGAGGCCTGGCGCTGGGAGTCGGTCTGCTTTTGGACAACGGCATCGTCATGCTCGAAAACATTTCGAGGCATCAGGAGTTGCTGAAAAAGAATCCGGAACAGGCCGCGCACGACGGAGCCTCCGAAGTGGCTTCGGCCATTACCGCCAGCACCCTGACCAATCTCGCGGCGGTGCTTCCGTTTCTCCTGATCTCAGGGATGGCGGCCCTCATTTTCCGCGATTTGATCCTGACGATCTCATTTGCGATTTTGGCGACACTGGCGGCCGCCTTGACGCTTATTCCCATGTTGGCGGCCCTCCTGGGACACGTCCGTTTCACCAGCAAATTGGACCAGACGCGGATGTTGGTCGGATTCAACTCGATGGTGGGCGGCCTTCGAAGACGTTACCGGCGTTTGTTGCCGGGGGTTCTGCGATGGCGGTGGGCTGTTTTGGGATTGGTAGCGGCGGCGCTGGTGGGGGCGTTGGCCCTGGCGGGAAAGTTGGGCAACGAGTTTCTGCCGCAGGTTGATGATGGAAACCTTCGGGTGCGCATGGTCCTCCCGCCGGGCACGCCGCCGGCGGAAACCGATGCGGGCGCGCGCATGATTGAAGCGGCGGTGGTGGAGATGCCGCATGTGGAGAGCGTCTTTACCATGGTCGGGGGCCACCTCGGCGGAGGAGTGGTCAATGAAAGGCCGGGCACCGCGAATATCCGGGTCCGGTTGGCTGGAGCCGGGGTCCGGCCTGACATGAGCGCCGGGGAATGGGCGGCGATGGCCCAGGATCAGTTGGAAGGATTGGACCTGCCCGGAGCGCGAATCAGCGTGCGTCCTCCCGCGATCCGAGGTCTCCAATTCGGCCGGTCCGGAGCCGATTTTTCCGTCAGTGTTGTCGGAGAGGATTTGACCACTCTACGGAGTTTAGCCGCCGACATTAGCGCCCGTCTGGAAGGGATCCCCGGTCTGGACGGCGTCGAGATCGGACGGGAGGACCAGAGCCCATTAATGCGAATCCGGATCGACCGGGAGCGGGCATCCGATCTCGGCTTGCGTGTTTCGGACGTCGGCCGGAGCATCCGCAACGCGGTCGATGGATTCGCCGCAACCCGTTATCTTACCGCCAGCCAGCAATACGATGTGCGCGTGCGGCTGCCGCGGGAAACGGTCAGCGATCCGGAGCGCCTAGGTCAGCTCCTCCTGTTTCGGGAGAATAAAGCCCCCATCTTCCTGCGCGATGTCGCCTCGTTCGAACTTGGGGAAGGCCCGGCCCATATCGAGCGCGAAAACCAAAGCCGAGTCGTCAATGTGAACGCCGATATCAATACCCAGGTTTCCGACGTCGCGACGATCATGGGCGAAGTGGAAGCCCGCATGCGTGACTTGGAATTGCCCGACCAATACAGTCTGATCTTCGGTGGACAATGGGAAATGATCCAGGAGACAAACCGGGAATTGATGTCCGTGGTCATACTGGCCCTGTTTTTGGTTTTCGTCGTTTTGGCGGTTCAATACGAGCGCCTGAGCAATCCGATTGTGATTCTGACCGCGGCCCCTCTGGCCCTGGTGGGTGTTGTCCTGCTCCTTTGGTTGACCTCCATGCCGATTTCCGCGCCGGTTCTGATTGGTGTCGTCTTGTTGATCGGGATCGTGGTCAACAACGCGATTCTCCTTGTAGAATACATTGAAATCGGACGGCGTCAGGAGAAGCTTTCGCCCAGCCGGGCGATTGTCCGGGCCGGATCGTTGCGTTTGCGACCGATCCTCATGACGACGTCAACAACCGTTCTCGGGATGACACCCCTCGCGATTGGTCTCGGCGAAGGAGCTGAGATTATGCGACCTCTCGCAATCGCTGTCGTGGGCGGGTTGCTTGTATCCACAATTTTGACGTTATTCGTCATTCCCTGTTTTTACCTGATCCTCGACCGCGCGTCCAGCCGACTGCTGCAATGGCTGGTGCGAGGCGTCGCGGAACGGCCCCGGTGAAGCCTCATCGTTCATCGGAACAGGCGGGGGCTCGGGTAGACTAGAGTATCTTCAGCTCTCGCTTCCCAATAAGCCGACACAAGTGCTTGATCTGGACCTTTCCGCTCCTTGCTGTCAAAAAGCGAGCCTTGGCCCCTGCCATAGGCATAGGCACGGCGCCACTGAAACTTGTAGGGCACATTTCACGGATCGTCTGGAGTCATTTCCAGACGCCACAGTCCCTGACGGGCGACGGAGCCGAACCAGCCTAGCGCCAGAAAACGGCTATTCCTTCACATGAGGGGCCGCGCCGCTGAAGCAAATTAGCGCGATCCACTCGCCATTGAACACGGTGACGAAACGATCCTTCCCGGAAGTCCGGCCTCCGTAAGGGGGGGCCAGTTTTTGGGTGAAAAACCTCTCCTCACGCAAAATACCCCATTGCAAACCCGGCGGGACCTGATACGTTCTTGAGAATGGATCTCAATGAGCTCTACCAGACTGTTATTCTCGACCATAACCGCCGTCCGCGAAATTTCCGGGCGCTGGATCATCCCGACCGTACCGCAGCGGGTGATAATCCGGTGTGCGGGGACCAATTCACGGTTTTCCTGAAACTGAAGGACGGGGTGATTGAGGACATCGGTTTCCAGGGGCAAGGTTGCGCCATTTCAAAGGCGTCCGGCTCGGTTATGACGTCGATGTTCAAGGGCAAGAGCGCGGAGGAGGCCAAGGAACTTTTCGAGGATTTTCATCGCTTGTTGACAACCGGTGACGTCGATCCGGCCGAATTGAGCGACATGTCCGCTTTTGCCGGGGTTCATCAGTTTCCGGCCCGCATCAAGTGTGCGACGTTGACGTGGCATGCGGCTCTGGCGGCGTTGGCAGGCGAGTCCGAGGAGGTTCGGACGGAGGACGAGCCGTCGTGACCACCAAACCGTTATTGTCGGATGTGCAGGCCTTTCGTGAGGATTTCCCGATCCTCGCGCAACAGGTCCACGGTCAACCGCTTATTTATCTCGATAATGCCGCGACCACGCAAAAACCACGCCAAGTGATCGCCGCTCTGTCTAAATTCTACGAGACCGACAATGCCAACGTGCATCGTGGGATTCATGAATTAAGCCACCGCGCGACGATTGCCTTTGAAGGGGCGAGGGAGAGGGCGGCGGAGTTTATCCACGCGGCGGATTCCCATGAGATCATTTTTACGCGAGGGACCACGGAGGCGATCAATCTGCTGGCGCGCAGTTGGGGGGATGCATATATCGAGGAAGGGGATACGATTCTTCTGACCGAGATGGAGCATCACAGCAATCTGGTGCCGTGGCAGTTGCTGGCCGAGCGGAAGAAGGCGAAACTGGAGTTCCTCCCAATCACCGGGGATGAGGGATCGCTCGATTTGGCGCGCCTTGACGAGCAACTCCACTCCGGGGTGAAACTTTTGGCCTTTACCCATATTTCAAATACACTCGGGGTGATCAATCCGGTTGCCGAACTTTGCGCGTTGGCGCGGGAGAAAGGGATCACCACCTTTGTGGACGCGGCGCAAAGCGCCGGTCACGGGCCTTTGAACGTTCAGGCGCTCGGGTGCGATTTTCTCGCGTTTTCGGGCCATAAGATGTGCGGGCCGACCGGGATTGGCGTTTTTTGGGGACGAAAGCCACTCCTGGATGCGATGCCCCCGTTCCATGGTGGCGGTGAGATGATTCACACCGTGGATTATCGGAAAAGCACCTATAAAAAGGCTCCCTACCGGTTTGAAGCCGGCACGCCACCGATTGCCCAGGCAATCGGGCTGGCGGCTGCGATGGATTACCTCGATTCGGTCGGGAGGGATCACATTCTTGAATACGGCCATTCGCTCGCCGATTATGCGGCCCGGGAATTAAAGCGCATTCCCGGGGTCCGTTTGTTTGGACCCGTGGAGGAGCGGGCCGGAATTGTGAGCTTTCACTTCGAGGACGTGCATGCCCATGATATCGTTACCTTCGCCGACCAGAAGGGAATCGCTCTTCGTGGAGGCCATCACTGTACGCAGCCCTTGATGAAGCGGCTCGGTTTGGCCTCCACCGCCCGGGCCAGTTTCTATTTTTACAACACCCGTGAAGAGGTGGAACGGTTTGTCGAGGTGGTCGCGGAGTTGCACGAGTTCTTCTCAGGATAGCCCGAAGTGCCCTTTGTTTGACGGCTAGGGTTTGGATCGGCTGGATTTGCTTGTGAAAAAGTAAAACTTAATGGCGCTCCCATGAACGGAAAACAGAATCTTTACTCTTTAAAAAGATTCGATTTTCTCTTTTATCTTCATGCGTGAGAGAGAAAGTTTTACAGGCATTTCGGGACCAATTCAGTGCTGAGCCGGATTTCGTGGTGCGCGCGCCGGGACGCGTGAATCTGATCGGCGAACATACCGACTATAATGACGGTTTCGGCATGCCGTTGGCGATTGAACGTTCAACCTGGTTGGCATTGCGTCGGCGCGAGGATGGTCGGGTGTTGTTGCGGTCCGCCGACTTTGGCGATGTGGAGGAGCTCGACCTCGCTTCCCTGGACAAGAAGGAAGAAGGAGGAGCTCCCTGGGCCGGTTACTTGCGAGGGGTCGCTTGGGCGATGGGCCAACGGTTTCCACAGCTTGACGGTTGGGAGGGCGTTTCGTTGTCGGATATTCCGATTGGCTCCGGACTCTCCTCTTCGGCCTCGTTCGAGTTGGCGGTGGCTGGCGCGTTCGCCGCCGTCGGTGGATTTGAGTGGGACGCGAAACGAATGGCGATCATCTGCCATAAGGCCGAGGTGGAATGGGTCGGGGTAAATTGCGGGATGATGGATCACCTGGCTTCGGCGGAAGGCCGGGCCGGTTACGCCTTGTTGATTGATTGCCGTTCCCTGGAGAGCACGCCGATCCCGGTGCCAACCGGTGCTTTGGTGGTGGTCTTGGACACCGGCAAGCCCCGGGCGCTGGCCGATTCCGCCTATAACGAGCGGCGGGCGCAGTGCGAAGAAGCCGCCGGCCTGCTCGAAGTAAACAGCCTCCGGGACGCATCGCTCGAGATGCTGGAAGCCGAGAAAGGGAAACTCGACCCCACGATTTTCCGGCGAGCCCGCCATGTCATCACGGAGAACGATCGCACGCTGCAAGCCGCCGCTGCGATGAAGAAACAGGATTCGGCTGCACTCGGGCGTTTGATGGTGGCCAGTCACGAGAGTCTGCGAACGGACTACGAAGTCTCCTGTAAAGAACTCGACACGATGGTCGAATGCGCCCGGGCCGTGCCCGGGTGTATTGGTGCGCGCATGACAGGCGCCGGTTTCGGCGGGTGCGCTGTGGCGATTGTGGAAGAGGGGGCTCTCAATGAGTTTTTGATCGAAGTAGCGCGCACCTATCTTTCCGCAACCGGCCTGGATCCGAAACTGTACGTGAGTGCGGCAACGGAAGGTGTGGAACTGGAAGCGATCACCCCTGAAGCGGCCGGCCAGCAGTAAAAGAATTTGAAACAGAACCGGGTGTCGCGTATGCGCCCTGCAGGGCGTGGGCGAACGAATCGACCGTGATCCACCGCCTGGCACCTGTCCCTTGCTTGTCGTGGGTGACGGCTCCGGTCCCCCCGCAATCGCGTTCGCGAGGCCGGACGCTTTTTCACTGGTCAAGCGCGTCGATGGAGCCATGCGACTTTGTAACCGAGGATTACCACCGCCAGCGTTTCCGGCGTTGGTCGGTCTCCTCCGGTTCTCTTATCCTTTACAGCGCTTTGAGAGCGTCGGCGATATCTTTGCCGTCGATCAGGGCGGTGCGAATCGAAGAAATTCGTTCGCCGATAAAGGAGGCGAAGCGCGGGGCGACGGCTTCAGTCGCGTCGCGGGGTTCGGGGAGACGGTGCTCCACGGCGAGCGCCCGGCCGGTGAGGCAGACTGCATCCCGAAAGGCAGGGAGGGCTTCGTCGGCGAAGCCGCCGTCGTGGAGAAGAGCGGCCATTTTCTTCTGGCGCGCGGCTTTTTTCCGGAGATCCATCATTCGGGCCTGTTCCTCCGCGGAGAGAGGAGGCGGTTCGTCCACCTCGGTTGCATCCAGAGGACGGGAGGCGCGGATGGTGGATTTCACGAGGCCCGCCGCTTCGAGGCGTTTGAGGGCTTCAAGCGAGGCTCGGTCGATCACCTCGATTGCCAAGTCGGAGGGTTGAGCGCCGTTTGAGTCCGAGGATGAGAGCAGTTTATCCGCGATGTTACGCACTCGCGAAGAAAGGGAGTTGGAGTCGCCGTCCACGACCACCAAGAGGATGCTTTGGTCGCCTTCGGCAGGGAAACGTTCTTCGCAACTCACCAGGGTTGGCCCGAGTTCGGAAGCGAAACGCCGGGCGAGCGCGAGGGGGATGTCGGCCGGTGGCGGAGGCGCGGCTTGAGTCTTCTCCGCGTGCTTTGCCCCTGGCATGAGCGCTTGTTCGAGGCGCTTGAGAAAAGTCTGTCCGCCTCGCCGCAGGGAAACTTCCGAAAGATTTCCGACGCCGTCGAGCACGCCTTCGGCCAGCCCCTGTTTGGCCGCAATTGTATCCAACATTCCGTGCTCGATGGTTTTCTCCGAGATCAGGTTGATCACGGTCACGGGACGCGTTTGTTGCTTTCGCCAGGCGCGGGCGATTCGTTGTTCCAGTTTGGCCGGGTTCCACGGCAAATCGCAGTTGATGACTACGCTGGCATTCTGAAGGTTGAGACCAACCCCGCCGGACTCCGAACAAAGGAAAACCCGGCAGTCGGGATCGCTCTTGAACGCGCGGATCTCGGCACGCCGTTTCTTCTGGGGGACGCTCCCCGTGTGCCATCCGAAACCGATCTTCTTTTGACGAAGGAAATCGCGCACAAGTTCCAGCATTCGTACCCATTCAGAAAACACAATGATCTTCACGTCGGGCTCGGCGAGGCAGTCGTCAAAGATTTTTTCCAGCTCCTTTAGTTTCGGGCAGGTCCTATCTTCGGGATCGATAATATAGGGAGTGTCGCAGACCATACGCATTTTGGCAAGGGTCATCATCAGGATTTCCTGTTCCTTTTGCCGGAGCGGCCGTCGCTTGGATGCTGCGATCAAACGGGCTGCGGTTGCGCGGAAATCCTCGTGCAATTCCTCTTGTACCCTACTCATGGGGACAAAATAATTGCGGTCGGTGCGGGCGGGAAGCTCTGTCTCGACGTCAGTTTTTCGGCGGCGTAGAATGATCGGGTTGACTCGTTCCCGGAGGAGATGGAGGTTCTTGTAGCCGGAGGGCCGTCCGCGCTCGTCGAGTTGGTAGTATTCGCGATTGAAGCGAAACAGCGGGCCGAGAATCGAAGGATCGAGAAAATCGAGGATCGAGTAGAGTTCATCGATCCGGTTTTCGATCGGGGTGCCGGTCAGCACGAAGGCGTAGGAACCGCGAAGCCGCTTGACTGCACGGGCGGTCTTCGAACTCCAGTTCTTGATGCGCTGCGCTTCGTCGAGAATCACGATGTCCGGTTGCATGCGCTCGTTGATATCGAGGGCGTCGGAGCGAACCTGCTCGTAGTTGACCAGGTTGAAAAAGGCGGGGGAGGAGTAGGCTTCGACCCGTTGTTTTCTGTTTCCGAATACGATTTGGAGATCGAGCCCGGTGAATTTCTCAATCTGTTCCTCCCACTCGGTTTTGAGGGAAGCGGGACTAACAACGAGGACACGGTTCGCGTTGCCGAGGCGACGCAGCAACGCGGCGGCGGCGATTGCCTGGACGGTTTTGCCGAGCCCCATCTCGTCGGCGATCATCGCGCGTTGGCCGAAAGCCAGGTGCAGCATGCCCTCGCGCTGGTAGGGAAAAAGGGGGAGGCGGGTTTCGTGCTGGGGAAATTCTCCGGACTGGACTTTTCGCTCGTAATCGCGGCGAAGAATGACGCGCTCTTCCTTGAGGCGGAGATTCTTCAGCCAGGTTTCGACTTCCTGGGAGAGGCGGAGGCGTGGCGATCGCGATTTACGAAGAGCTTCCAGGGCTTCGTCCGGGGTGATTTCGGGCAGGAGAATCCCCTCGGAGTCGAAAAGCGCGCGTGCCGAGGGCGGCATTTTCGCCAGGCCGCGTTCGACTTGTAGTCGGTCACCCGCTCCGGGGACGATATCGACCCGGTCCGACCCTGTCTTGGTGGCTTCGCGATAGAGTTTGGGAAAACGGGCTTCCAAGTGCAAGAGGACCGCCTCTGTGTGCTTGCAAGTACCGAGTCCGTTGATGCGAAAATCGGGACTTGAGGAGGCGAAGCGCCGGTTCGCCAGGTCGCGGATTTCGACCTGGTAGGTCATGCCGCTCTGCGAATGAACGGCAAAGTTGCTGAAAATCCGGTGGCGTTTGTCGAGGTTGACGATTTTCGGTTGTTCCTACATGGCCCGAGCGCGGCGCTTGGCGATTTCCTGTTCGTCGGTGGTGCGCCAGTCGTGGGCGGAGGGCAGGTCCACCTGGGTTTCGGGCGGACTCGGGGCAGCTTTCTGGTGACCGCCTTCGGGATCAGCGTGTTCGTTGGAGCTGGTTTTGTTACTGCCTCGTCGCTTCTGGGATCGCAACTCGATTAGCTTTTTGATAGAGCGTTTTCCGCGCTGGGACAGGTCCTTTTTCATCTGCCCGTGAATTCTTTTAAGCCGAGGTGAAATGACAATCGGAAAAAGAGTTTCATTTGCGACGAACACATCGGGTGGTGCCTTCCAAAGAAAAACATGGCCAATTTCTCGGTTTTCATCCTTAGTGCATTCTCCTGAGATCGATTAACTTTATTCAATCCCCTTGTCTGTGATAATGAAATCCCTCTTTTTTTCCTGTCTTGCGCTGCTTGGGGTGGCGGGCAGTTCCACGCTTGTTCATTCGGCCGATTTGTTGGGTGGCCGGGATATTTTGCGCCAATTGGGTGACGACTCCGTTGAGTCGGTGGATGACCCGCTGTCCTCCGAGGAACGGCGCCGGGCTTTGGCGGCGATGGAGCCGGAGGAGGCCGCGGAGCAATGGGTGGCCTGGGTCGATGAGTATTTGGGCGGAGGGAGCGGAGAGGCACCGGTTTTCGGGGAGGAGGGATTTGCTCGCTATTTGACGATTTTGCCGTCGCCTGCGAGTTGGCCGGTAATCCAAGATTTGGTTTCGAATGGGACGGTTGAGCGGGACCCTTTGCATCAATTGCATTTGGAATTGCTCACGGCTTTGTTGATCGGTGACGGGGAGCGGCAGTGGTCCAAACTCCTGGAATTGGAAGCGAGTGTTTTGGCGAACCAGGGGGACGGACAAACCGAAAGACTCGGTTTAAGTCGGCGGGGGCAACACCAGCAGGAGGCGCGCTTGCGAACACTGGGCCAGTTGATGGGGACGTTTCTCGTCAGGAGTGACGAGCCCGACCAGGTGCGGGAGCTGTTGCAGCGAATGGTCCGGCATCCCTCCGCGAATTCCTGGAACCGGGGCGAAGTCCAAGTTCCGGACCTGGTGACTCTCCTTGGGGAGGAGGAGGCGAGGGAGCTTCTGGAGGACCTTTTTCGGGAATCGGCCCGGACCTTGCGATTCGATCCGAGCCGCGATATCCGGGAGATGGCTCGGGAGGTCGCGGTGGAGCTGGCGGAGTCGGGGGACTTGAAAGCGCTCCCCTCCCTGGAACCTCGTGGACGGGGTTGAAGAGGTCGAGTTTTACGAGGCGTTGGAGTTGGCCAATGCCGGGTCGGAGAGTTCTGATAACGATCGCGCCCGCGAATCGGCGCGGGCGATTTATTTCATCGGGCTGGTGTTGCAGGACCGCTTTCCGGAAGCGATCCAGGTGGTGGAGGAGCGGCGGGATCAGCAAAGTTTTTCCCTTCCCTACTCGGTTATCCGGGATATTGGGACGGTTCAGCGCGGAAAGGTGAGACGTTTTCTCGAAGACCTGTTGGCGGAGGACCCGGATCCGCACCTTTGGGAGACGTATCTTTATCTGGTGATGCGGGGAGGGGACGCAACGGACGCGGCGCCATTTGTGCGGCAGATTCTGGAAGGCCGGTCGTGGGATACGGCCACTCGACTGGAGTTGCGGAGTTATCTGGCAAGAATGCTTCTGATGGCGAATGAAGTCCCGTCCGCCTTGGGGATGATGCGGGAGGACGCCGAAGGAGCGTTGGATCACGAGCGGGCGGATCGCGAAACGCTAACTCAAGTCTTGGGGCAAGGTGTCAAGATAGCCCGGGCGGGACGACTGTTGGGGGACGAAGATTGGGAGCGGACGGGTTTGACGTTGGCCGAATCCGCGGACTCCCGGTTGGGTGATCGGGACGGACGGTGGCCACGCCGCGAGTTGCAGCGGTTCTACGGGGAGGCGGGGCATTTCGAGAAGATGCAGCAGATGGCGGTCAGGCAGTTGAAGGTGGGGATTGCCGAGATGCACGAATACCGTTGGGGAAGGCCGGAAGCCGCGTCGCAATTGATTGACCTCGTTTCGGTCTTCCATTTGGCCGAGCGGCCCGAGGATGTGCTTGTTTTATTGGAGGAGGCTCCTTGGTGGGGGGAAGGTGATTTGTCCGGACTCCTTTCCGAGAAAGGATTGGGCAGCATACCGTTGGGTTATATGGCGGCATCGGCTTTGGCGGCGACCGGGCGGGAGATGGACGCGGTGGAGATTTTGCGGGAGTTTCTGCTCGAGGAAAGCGGGAGTGATCCGGCGTATGAGTTGTTGCTTGAACTTGACCGGACGGAGGCGCTGGCGACGGTTGATCGATTGTTCGCTCTCGACCCGTTTGAGGAGCGGCCGCTGATTTGGAAGGCGGAAGTGTTTCGGAGGGAGGGCAACTTGGATGAAGCCCGGGAGCTCGTTGAGCGGGCGATCGCGATCGATCCCTCCGACGGCGAGCAGGGACCGGGGGATCGGATGCGGGCTTACAAAGTGCTGGCGAATATTTTCTCCGATCTTGGAGATGAGGAACAAGCGGCGTTTTATGGGGAAGTGGTCGCTGCGGTTCGGTTGTCGGAGGAAGCGGACCAATTTTACGAGGCGGGGCTTTTCGAACGCGGCGTCGCTATGTATCGGGAGGCGCTCGACCGATTCTCGGACGCCTATTGCATCCAATCCCGGCTGGCCTTGCAGTTGGAGGAGCTCGGACGTTTTGAAGAGGCGGAAGAACATTATCGGCGGGCTTATGAGTTGATGCCCGACAGTTTTGGCCGGGTGGAAAGCCATTGTTTTGGCTGTGAAGGGGTGTTTTCCGGGGAGCAAGCACAGAGTGTGGCGGAACGGGTTTTTGCCAATCTGGCGGAAGAGCGCCCGGAGCAGGCCCAGGTGTGGTACTTGAACGGATACCTCGCCGATGCGCGTGGCCGACAGGGCGAGGCGATCGGGCATTTTCAACGAGCGGTCGAACTCGACCCGGACTACCTGAACGCCTGGAGTAAGCTCAATGCGGCCGGGCGATCGGTTCACGTCGCCCGGGAGATGGCCGACCGGGCGGCGGTGGAAGTTTTGCGTCTCGATCCGCTGGGACGTCACGTCCGGGCGCGGCTGGACGATATGGCCGATCTCGATGCCATGTGGACGGCGGTTGAGGGGGTGGAGGGGCGGGTTCCCTCACGTCGGGAGCATCTTTTCGCCCTGCCGGCGACGGCGGCGTTTTTGGAGACTCAACCGGAATATCGTGGGACGCGCGGTTCGTATCGGAGCGGACGCTCCTCCGATCTGAGCCATCCGGGTGAAGCCTTGGCCCGTCACAACCTGTTGCGTGCTCTGGCGGAAGGACTGGACGCGCCATTGTGAGCGAAATAATTCCGCCCCGAGTAAAGATTGGGATCCGGGAGGCAGGTTCGGCGATGAAAGTCTTGATTGTTTCTTTGGTTCTCGTTTCGTTGGGGACCATGACGAGCCATGCCAGTTCAACCAAGTCTATGATTCTATGGCCGGACGGGGCTCCGGGAGCTTTGGGGAGTTCTGAGGTGGATACGCCGGTCCTGACCGTTTATTCCGTGGAGCCTGGGAATGCCACGGGGTCGGCGGTGGTGATTTTCCCTGGTGGCGGTTATGGGCATTTGGCCGAGCATGAAGGGGATGGATACGCTCGTTTTCTGAACGAACATGGCATCACGGCCTTTGTGTTACAATACCGGCTCGGCTCTAATGGTTACCGGCATCCGGTAATGTTGCAGGACGCCGCTCGCGCGGTTCGTCTTGTGCGGGCAAAGGCGGAGGCGTGGGGTATCGATCCGACTCGGGTCGGGGTCATGGGGTCGTCCGCCGGCGGACATTTGGCTTCGACCCTTCTCACTCACTTTGATGCCGGGCGAGCGGATGATCCGGATGTGATTGAGCGGCAGAGCAGCCGACCGGACCTGGGGATTCTCTGTTATCCGGTGATCAGGATGGGAGAGAAAGGCGGGCACGCGGGGTCGCGCGCCAATCTTCTCGGGCCGGAGCCGTCGCGGGAACTGATTGAACAACTTTCCACGGAAAAACAGGTGACGGCGGAAACTCCGCCATGTTTCATCTGGCACACGGCCGAAGACGAGGCCGTCCCGGTGGGTGACAGTCTCGCCTTTGCCACGGCTTTGGCCGGGAAAGGGGTTCCGTTCGATCTGCACGTTTACGAGCGAGGCGCTCATGGCCTTGGTTTGGGAAGTCGCGAATACGACCCGTCGCAGCACCATCCGTGGACGCGCGACCTCCTTTTTTGGCTGGAGGGGCAAGGATTTCTATAGCCGTCTCGCGAAGGGAAACCAGCGGCGCGCCGCCGAAACGCACGAATAGCGCGAAACGGTGATCAATCGCTTTTCGGGGGAAGACCGCCGGAATGGGTGTGCAGGCGTTTGTGGTCGGTCCGCGGCTCGAGGTGGGTTGTGACCGTGGAGCCGTGGGGGAGTTTTGCGGCGATGGCTCGCTCGATTTCCGTCGCGATGGCGTGAGCGGTTTTAATGGGAGTTTGATCTTCGAAAAGCAGGTGAAGGTCCACCCAATGTCCGTCGCCGAGATTGCGGTGTCGCAGGGCGTGGTAGGCCACCTGATGTTTTTGCGTTTCCCGGTCGAGGATCTCCACCAGCCGGGAGTGGACGGCCGGTTCGGCTTCATCCATGAGCCCGCGCACGCTTCGGTGCATGAGACTGAAACCCGCGACCAGAATGTTTCCGGCCACCAGGATGGCGAAGATTGGGTCCCAGGGCAGCCATCCGGTCAGGAGAGTAAGCGTCAAGCCGATGATGACCCCGACACTGGTCCAGGCGTCGGTGAGGACATGTTTTCCATTCGCTTCGAGGATGAGGGAGTTTTTACGTTTACCGACCCAAATCAGATAGAGCCCCAGGCCGCCGTTGATGAGGACCGTCAAGGCGGTCAGCAACGTGCCGAGACCGATATTTTCCAGCACCAGGCCGGCCATCCATTTGGTGATGGCGTCGTGAATGATGAAGAGGGCCGCGATGATTATGAGGGCGCCTTCGGCTCCGGCGGAGAAAAAGCCGATTTTGGCATGGCCATAGGGGTGGTTTACGTCGGCCGGTTTCTGGGACAGGCGCAAACTGTAG
>LFIK01000532.1_pt1 | contig 28563 bp, 25 predicted proteins | sample 643401 | NCBI WGS metagenome assembly LFIK01 (sample SAMN03777447, study PRJNA286221) | soda lake metagenome | biome: soda lake; feature: Kulunda steppe; material: water; isolation source: sample T5-Br brine of Lake Tanatar-5 | place: Russia: Kulunda steppe | collected 2010-07
CCGGCGGCACCATCGGCACCGCACACAGCCGCCCGCTGGCGGCAGACACCTGCAACGCAGCGGTGTCGAGCGACGGATTGGCACCCAGCACGTGCTCGGCGCGTGCACGGACCGCGGCATCGACCGCATGCGCAACCGGCGACTGTCGATGACACAGCACCCGCGCAACATGCCCGACCTGTCCGCGCTCGGCGTACAGCGCCTGCTCGAGCCAGCGCAGCGGCGCCGTCGCAGCGTCGCCACCGGTCCAGTGCGTGCTGCAGAACGCCAGCACGCCGCCCGGATACTCGGGCTGCACGGCAAGATCCGGCGACCAATCGGGCTTGAACAGCGGCATGACCGACCCGTCGTCAGGCCGCGGTGCATCGCTGTCGGTGTAGAGCCACTGCCAGTCAGCGTTGGCAACGATCGCCTCGGCGAGCCACAGCAAGGCGTCGGCAGCAAGCCGCTCGCCGGGCTGCAGCAGCAGCACCCACTGCGGCGCCGATGCCGAAATCGGCAACGCATCGTCATCGAGCCAGCGCCAGCGCGGATACGTCTGCGCTTCAACGCTGGCACGCGCCTGCGCCAGCCAGTCGGCGGTCGGCGCAGCGTTGCCGGCATCCGCTGCCGCACAGCAGACAATGTGAAACACCGGCCAGCGGGCATCACGCCCGGCAATGCGTCGCAGCGCACGCAGCTGCTGGCGATCGGCACGTTCGCGGGCGCGCGCCCAGGCGGCGTAATCGTCGAAGCGCTGCTCGTCAGCCGCTGGATCACGCAGCGCAGCCACCCCGCCACGCCGCAGCCGGCCCAGCACACGTTGCAAGCGGGCGGGCGTCCACGGCAATCGACGCGCGAGCGCACGCAGACGCGTCGTCAATTCGGCGTCACTCACCCCATCAGCCCGCCCGATCGATCACGCCGGGGGGCTTGTTGCAACGTCGGCGCGACGGCGAGCGCGACCACCAGCAGCACGGCCACCACGAAGACCAGGATCAACCAGGCAGCACGCTGTTCGTTGCCATGATCGGCAAGCACCTGCACACGATGGATCAGGCGACGGTCGACCCGTTCGCCGTCGACAACCGCTGGCGCCAGCGGATCCTCGAGAACCGCCAGGTACAGCGTCACCGATGAACCGCGAACGCCGTCAACACCCCGCACCTGCAGGCGCGCAGCGTGTTCGACCGCCTCCGCCAGCGTGACGCCGTCGAAACAGACCGGTTCGAAACGGTAATTACGGATCGCCGCCATGTCGAGCCGCGTCTCGGCGCGTGTGCGCCAGCTTTCACTGGTCTCCGCCTGGATCGGCGCATCGGCGGCGCCGCCCGCCGACTCGGCAAACGCCAGCTCGACCGCCAGTTGTCCACGGTTGCGGCGGTCAAAGTAATTGGCGAAGTAGAGCGCAACACACAACTCGGCGGTGCCGAACCGCTCGACCGACAGCGCCTGCAGACCAGACCAGTCGAGCGACTGGGTGATCTCCCGCCCCGCCACCAGTTCGCCGACGTGCGCCTGCTCGCTGCGCTGGTCGGCCGACCACAGCGTCTTCAGCGCATAGCCGGCGATATCGCGCTGATGCGCGGCAAACAACCACACCAACAGCGGCACGGCGACCAGCAGCACCAGCAACAACCAGACTCCCGTGCGGCGCTGACTCATATCCGCACCTCCAGATAGAACGGCAGCACAACGCTGATCCAGGCGTCAGCGAACGCGAGGCCAAGCAGGATCAACAGCCCCAGACATCCCCACACCGGCACCCGCCAGCGCTGCAACGCAATCCCCAGCGCCACCAGCAACAACGGCACCACCGGATAGAGGTAGCGGCCTTGCACGCCGCGCGGCTCACCGGTCAGCAGGTAGCCCTGATAGATCTGCATCAGCAGGATGCCGCCGAAGAACACGAACACGATCGGGCCATAAAGGGCAAGACGGTCGATGGTGGTCTGCGGCAGCAGCAGCAGGCCGATCGCCAGCAGTGCGGCAAACGGCGCCATACTCATCACCAGCACCTGCAGATCGCCGAGCGACTGACCGCTGAACAGGCGCTGAATGGCGATGGCGAGCGCCAGACTGACCAGCACGGTCATCACCAGCAGCGGCAAGCCGGCCCGCGGCGCCGCCATGCCAGGCCGCACCAGCAGCGCGGAGACGCCGCGGAGATCGGCACGCATCCGTTCGGACGCGCTGAGCGGCGCGCCGCCGGTGTCCGAGCGGCGCCGCAGCCCGACCGACACCAGATAGCCAAGCAACACCACACCAGCGGCGATCAACAACAGATCGCCACGCCGTAGCAGCCAAGCCTGCCAGGCGAGCAGATCGGCGCGGGTGTCAAAGTCGACGTAACTGATACTGACCAGCGCCGCCGCCGACACCACACCGGCCGCCAACGTCAGGACGATCCACGGCCAGCGGGCGCGGCTGCCGCCCAACCAGTCACCGACCGCTTCGGCAAGCGAGCGCGGCGGGCCGCCAAGGCTGTACGTCGGGTCCGGCGGCTCGGCGCGACGCAGGCTGCGCCAGACCAGACGCAGCAGGTACAGCACGAACACCAACACCAGCACCGCGACCACCAGCGTGAAGGCGTTGCGGCTGAAACCGAACACCTGTGTCATCAGAATCCCGTCGCACAGATGCGTCAGCTCGGGCGTCTGGCAGTAGCCGGAGAAACCGAACAGCCCGTGGAAGTGGGCGAACAGCCAATTCATGATCGGTTGCTCGGCAAGCATGTGACCGAATGACGCCTCGGCACGGTCGAGCGCCGGCGCCGAGAGTTCACCATAACCGGCGCGGTAGAATGGCCAGCCAAAGTGGATGACATTGCGCACCATCCACCACGCCGGCAACACCAGCGCCAGCGCGGTGATCCCCACTGCATGGCGCAGCCAGGCGCCGAGCGGCGCTCGCAGCTCATAGAGCAGAATCGCCACCGCCGGCGCCAGAAACACCCAGGCAGTCATTTTGGTCCCGCCGGCGAGCGTCAGCCAGAACGCGCACCAGTACGCGTCGACAATCGCCTGTCGACGCACGAAGCGGACCAGCGACAGCGTTGCCAGCGCGCAGAGCAGGAACAGGAACACGTCATTGGTGACGCCGGACGACAACTGCGTCAGCATCGGCAGGAACGCCAGCCCGGCGACCACCGGCACCGCCCGACCGCGGTCGACACCGACCTCTCGCAGCGTCGCGTGGATGACCAGCAGCAACAGCCCCAACGAGAGCGCCGAGACCAGCCGCGGCAGGCGATAGAGCCACCATTGGTCAAGACCGAGCGCGGCACCGACAGCGTGCGGAATGGCCGCCACCGCGTAGAACCCGGGAGGGTGCTGAACAATGTAGTTGAACCGGTCCGACGGTGTGATCGCCGCCGCATCGTCGCCCCACAGACCGCGGTAGAACGTCGCCTCGTCCATGAGCGGCCAGAACGTCCCTGACGCGACGTCGCGCACATACGAGTAATGGCCGCTCTCGTCAGGGATGTCGCCGAGCGGGGTGACGAACAGCCCGAGATAGCCGGCAAGCAGTGTGGCAAACATGGCGATCAGCAACACCGCACGGCGACCACCGGCGTCTGCCTGCCCCGGCGTCACATCCCTGGAATCCAGCATCAGGTCTCCCCCTTTCCACCGCGAGGCGGCCATGCCAGGCTGAAATCACCCGCCGCGGCGAGTTGCGGGTGATAGCCCCAGTCCACCGGCACCGACGCGGCACGCGCACGCCAGCGCTGCAGATCCGCCGGCGGCAGACGGTGATCGGCGAACACATTCCAGCGACCACATGGCGCGCGCGTCGGCAGCCGTACCGACGCCTCCGGCACCCAGACAGTATGCCTGCCGGCGGCATGCGCGCGCAGTTCGAGATCGAGCAGCCCCAGGCTGCCGACGTAGCCCGTGTCGAGACCACCGAGCGTCTCGAGCAGATCCAGCCGGCACAACAGGATCTGCGGTGCCAGCGCGGCAAAGCGCTGATGGAGCACGGCCCGCGCACCATAGCCATACATTCGGAAGCCATCGGTGCCGATCGGCCAGCCCTGGTGCGCATAAGCTGCGCGATCCGGCGCTGAAAACACCAATCCACCATAGTCCATCCGGTCGTCCGCATTCCAGACCCGCGGCCCGACAAAGCCGATTCGGTCCTGCGCCGCCCAGCCGACCAGCGTGTCCAGCCAGCCCGCAGTTGCCGACGCCAGCGGCAGATCGACGATCAGCACGCAGTGACGCTGCAGCGCCCGCCGGACTGCTGTCTCGTCGTCGGGATCGACCGCCTGCAGCGCGCAAGCGCGGCAATCGGCAATGGCGGTTGCGAGCCGCGCGATCAGCCCGGCGTTCGCATCGACGGCGTCGAGGCTGTCGAGCATGACCATGCCTGGCGACAACGTTTCGATCGCCGCCTCGATCGCCGTGCGGGTCGCCGAGAGCGGATGACCGTCGCAGGCGGCGCCCCCGGCGAGCAACACGTCGAGGTGCATGGCTTCCGGCAGCGGATAATGCACGCTGTGGAAAATCGCCATGTCGCGACACGCCTCGACGATGCCGGTCTGGCCGGTCCGGCGCAGATGTTCCTGAATCGCCCGCGCGCCGGCGCGAAACGCATAGCCCTTTTCACCGACATCGAGTGCAGTACTGCCGGTGATCACCCGCCAGTGGTAGAGCACCGCCGGAATGTGCACGATCTGCCCTGGCGTTGCGCACTCGACGACACGCAACGCCAGGTCATGGTCCTGCGACCCTTCGAAACCTTCACGCAGCCCACCCAACGCGATGACCTCGGCGCGGCGATAGACGCCAAGGTGGCTGATCATGTTTTGCGCGAGCAGGAGCTCGTAGTTGAACGGCGGCTTGAAGTAGGGTTCGGTGCGGTTGTCACCATCGGCGTCGACCAGATCCTCGTCGGAATACAGCAGCACCGCATCCGGATTGGCGTCGATCGCCGCTGCGACGGTGGCAAGCGCCGACTCGGCGAGCAGATCGTCCTGATCGAACAGCACCACATAATCGCCGCTGGCGATCGCCAGCGCCGAATTGGTGGCCGCCGAAATATGGCCATTGACCGGCCGATACACCACGCGCAGCCGCGGCTCGTCTGCACACCGACGCTCGAGCAGTTCGCGCACTGAAGGATCGGTCGAGGCATCGTCGGCGATGCAGAGTTCCCAGTCGGCAAACGTCTGCCGGCACACCGAATCGATCGCCGCCGCCAGCAACGCGACGGGCGGATTGTAGACTGGCATCAGGATCGAAAACCGCGGCGCCCCGGCAGGCTGCCGACGCGGCGCGGCGACGGCGCTGCTCGCAACAGGCTGATCGCCATAGCGGCGTAACCATGCCGGGTAATCGTAGCGATCGTGCGGCCAGGAGACTGGCGTCGGACGGAATCGTCCGCCGCTGCGCCAGCGCTGCCAGGCGCCAGCCAGCGCGCCGACCGGCCGCGTTCGCAGCGCGCCCAGAACACTGCGCAACAGCGCTCGACCGCCATTGGCGCGCTCGGCACAGTCATCGAACCACTGCCGCCAGGCGCGCAACGTGAGCATGGTTGCGCGCGGCGCCCGCAGCGGCGCCGACCAGCGCCAGCTGCTCGACTGATAAATCGACGCGATCGTGCCTTCGAGGCGGTTCACCTCGGCCTGCAGGTCAGCGATGCGCTTGGCCTTGCGCACATTATCATCCTCGGCGGCCTGCCGTTCGCGCTCGCAGTCCTGCAGGCGACGCTGCAGCGTCGTGTCATCGTTCGGCACGGGCCCGCTCCCAGGCGCTGGCGGCCAGCGCCGAAAAATCGTCATTCGCTTCGAGGTAACTCGCGAACGCCGGGTCATATGGGCCAGCCGCCGGCGCCTCGCCAAAGCGCTGCATCGCGTGGTGGACCGCGTCGGCCAGCGCATCAGGATCGGCGACGTTGATCGACCGCATCGCCGGCGCCCAGCTCGACAGGTCCTTGTTGGCATAGCCATTGGTGATCACGTGCATACCGAGCGCCGCCATTTCCAGCGGCGGGTAGCTCGGATGCGGCGAGATCATCAGCGACACCCCGGCATGGCAACGCAGCAACTCACGCGCGTAATCTTCCAGCGCGAGCTTGCCGAGCGGTTCAAGACGCACCCCCGGCCCCAGCTGCGCCGGCGCATGCGGCTCACCGGCGGAGACGAACTGCCAGCCGCTGGTATCATGGCGTTCAACCAGCCGCCGCAACCCACGCACCAGCAGCGGATAGGCGTTGCGGTCGACCGACGGGCGGCCGTACACCAGTATGCGCTTCTCGCGCGGCTGTGGCCCGAGCCGCGCCGCAGCCGCCTGCAGACTGTCGTTCATGATTGGATGGAAAAACAGGGCGTCGCGTTCGGCAAGCCCCTGCATCACCAGATAGTCGCGCAGCAGCGCGGTGTTGAACACCGGCACATAGCCGTCGCGATCAACATAGGTCTGCTTGGCGAGCGCATAGCGCGCCGCCCACGGATGGAAAAGCGGCTCGTAGTCCTGAATCAGGTAGATGAACCGCCGAGTCGTCATACCGTGCAGCACGGCCTGATCGGCGAGCAGTTCGCGCGCCAGATGCGCGCTCCACCAGGCGGTGCTGATGAAGACGTCGTTCGCGCGCACGGCGAGCGGCGCCTTGCGACGGCCCATCGCGACCATCAGCCGGCCGGGCCGATCGTCGTCGGCGGCATCGACGAATTCCCAGCCGGCGAAGCGTGCGGCGTCGAGCCGCGCTTCGCGCAGCTTGCCCTCGTCGGTGGCAATGATGCGCAGATCGCTGGTCAATCCTTCGAAGCCACGGAAGAACTGCAGGCCAGTGGCAATCCCGCCGAAGATATGCCGCTCGGACACGGCGGGAATCAGCAGATTGAAGCGCAGACCGTCGAGCTCGCTGCGCCGGATTCGCAGCGGGTTGATCTCGGCAATCTCGGGGTTGTCGTTGAGCGCCTGCACGATGTCATCGTGGAAATGGCCGTACAACCGCTTCAACAGCCACATCACACGGCGGTTTCGCAGCAGTGAGCGGAGAATGATTCGCATGAGGCTCGATTCCGTGGGTAACTAACGCAGCAGGTCCAGGTAACGCACCATGACGTCAGGGCTTTCGAAGTAGCGATTGGCAAGCGTACTCAACGTCAACACCGTGGTATAGCCGAGCACGCCGACCAGCGTCGCGAGCAAGAGTACCAGCGCAGCGCCGATGCGGCGATGGCGGGCGATATCGGCAGGACTGTCACCGGCAAGCAACGCCGCATGCGCCAGAAACGGCGCGGCCAGCATCGGGAAAAGGATCGGCAGCAGATAACGGCCCTGCATGGTCTGCCCCCAATCGAGACCGGGCACCCAGCGCAGCTCGTAGGCAATATAGGCAGTCAACAGCATCGTCAACGGGATCGCGACGATCACCATCAACGCCGCCTCGGCAGGCACGCCGTCCTGACTCCGCCACCAACCACACCACGGCCGCCGCTTGCGCTCGGCGATCATCGCCCAGAACAGCAGACCGGCCAGCACCAGCAGCATCCCGCGGTATGCGACCAGACCGGAGGCCGGCAGATCGGTATCGAGCCAACCGAACTGGCCGAAGAACGATGACCAGTCGAGAAATGCGAACGTTCCGATGAAGACGGCGAGCCGCGCCATCTCCCGCACGTAGTGAACAGGATCCTCGACCATCATCAGCCGCGCTGGCACGTCGATCGGCAGGCTGTCGCGCAGGCCGTACAGCCAACCGACCAACACCGGCGCCAGCGCAACCGCAGCAACGACCATGACGACCAGCGCATGGACCGCCCAGCGCATCCCCCAGCGCTGGCGCAGCCAGAGCGCCACATACCACCCGAACAGCAACACCAGCGGCAACAGAGTCGCCGCGCGGCGCGGCATCAGCGCGACCACCGCCAGCACCAGCCCCAGCTCGGTCAGGCCACGCACGCGGAACAGGAACGACACGAACACGAACAGACCGATCGGTACCAGTTGCGCGGTCGGCCCGACCACACTCCCGAGGAACACCTGCTGCGGAATCGCCAACCAGGCAACCACCGCCAGAAACAACCAGACGCGCAGCGGCCCGAGCGCGATAGCGGGATCCCGCGACGGCACCCAGCGGCCTCTGGCGATGATCAGCACCGTCAGCAGAATCAGCAGCGCAGCGAGCAGACTCTGCCCCTGGCGGATCCATTGCAGATAATCAAGCACATTCGCATCAGCCAACAACAGCGAAAGCGGAACCGCCAACGTGTTGTAGCCATACTCGAAAACCACGTTGGAACTCGCACACGACGCAGACCGTGCCGGCTCGACGGCGGTGCCGGCGTCGGCAAGCGGATAGCGCGCAGCCACATCGGCCAGCCGCTCGACATCGAGTTGACGGATCGAGAACATCGGGTGATGCGCCAGCCGCGCTGTCACCGATTCGACCGCGGCAAGCGCCGGCCAGGTGGTCTGGCAATCGGCAAGGCCAGCGCCGACGATGCGGTCAAAGCCAACAAAGGTGTTGACGGCATGCGGACCTTCGTCCGGCCCCTGGAAAAACGGCGTGATCCGGGCAATCTGGTATTGCGTCGCTAGCAGCAGCGGCAGAAACACCAGCGTCAGCAAGCCGATCAGCCGCGCCGGGCGCTCGACCGCCTGCCATCCCACGGCGCGCGGCAGATCGGTCACGGCATCGCGAACCGCCTGACTGCGCATGGGATGATGGCGCTCATGCCACCACCACAACCGCTCAAGCAGCAACCACAACACGAACACCACCAGCATGGCACGCAATACCAGCCACGCCGCTGAAGCAGCATCGGGCCAAAACAGTTCGCGCGGCAGCGACAGGCTGAAGTGCGGATCTTCACCAACCGAAACCCAGCGAACGCCATCCGGATCAGCCGAGACCAGCAACAGATCGCTGGGCGCAAACCCGGCGTCGACCAGCGCATCGCCACGCAGCACGATCCGCGTCCACTCGCTCTCGAAGGCGATCCGGTTGATGACAATCAATCCGCGGCGATTGATCGGATCGATGCGCACTCGAGAATGCCGCTCAAAGCCCGGCAGCCAGGCGGTCAGCACCCGCCACTCACCACCCTCGACCTCCCAGCGTCGACTACGCGCTTCGGCATACGGAACCGGGCCATCGCTGTAATAGATACGCGCGAGACCATCGTATTCGACGAACTGCGTGACCTCCACGCGGACACTGGGGTCAACCAGATGCAGCGCCAGCCAGACGCCACCCACCAGCACACTGATCAGCAGCGCCCGCAACCCCATCCACACCAGCTGATGAACGGGAGGACGCTGATTGCTGCCCGCCAAGATCACCGCCCTCCAGTCAGATTCATACGCTGCGCAAGGCCGTTGACGCGCACGCCAGAAACCGACCAGACGCCGAGGCGCTTGACCGGATGACGCTCCAGAACACCAAGCGTAGGGGGTCGCCCGCAGGTCCGCAAGCAATCACACCCTGGCAGGCAACACCAACCGCAGGATTGGCTTGACACGCCGCTGGCGAGGGCGGAAAATCATCCGCCATTGCGGCTACGTAGCTCAGTTGGTCAGAGCATCGCACTCATAATGCGAGGGTCGGTGGTTCGAATCCACCCGTAGCCACCACATGACCCCCGCCACGCACTCCTTCCTTCTCCATTCCTTGTCGATTTTCTCTGTCGTTTTCGTTTTTTCCGACACTGCCATTCAGCACTGATCCATTCAAAACTTCTCCATTCAGCACCTCCGCCGTCGCTGACGGAAATGCCGAGCTTCGGCAGTTCGAGCAGGGTTGCACCTCAGGCAGCACGCCGCGCGGCAATGAACGACTTCACCATCAACACCAGCAAGACGACGCACAACACCAACATACCGATATTCACCGTCAGCGCCATCGCGCTCATCTGCGCTGCGCGGATCGCCAGCGCTGCTGCAGGCGCAAGCGCACCGAGCAACGCGATCAGCGCCGCCACATGCATGATGTGCTTGCGCGCGTAGCCGAACACCATGGCGAGCACCCCCAGCACCGCGAGCAGCACGCCCGGATACGCCGGCATCAACGCGGTCTGCGAACCGGAGACGAGAAACGCGCCACCGCCAAGGGCGATCAGCAATACGGCGATGATCACAGTCTGTACGGGCATGTATCGGACTCCTGCGTATGTGTGAAGGCACGGCTGAACCAAACCAATGGATCTGAACCGACGGGCGGCGATAAAGTTCCGATCATCGCGGCGACCAGATCATAACAGACGATACAACACCAGCGCGTCGACGAAACCCCGAGTCGGGGCTTGCACAGCGTGAGGCCTGTGCGAAGGCCCGACAAATGTGTATACTAAAGCGTATTGACATTTGAGCAAGGAACCACACCATGACCGACCACATCACACGCGTTTTTCGAAGCGGCAACAGTCAGGCCGTGCGTATTCCTGCAGCATACCGCATTGATTCCGATCGGGTGTTAATCGAGCGCAATGCCGCCGGCGACCTGGTGTTGCATCCGTTGCCGCGGAATCGTGGTGAATCGTTGCTCGCTGCGCTGGATGGGTTTGATGCCGATTTTATTGCGGCGCTGGAATCCGAGCGCGAGGAACCGCTGCCGATGCAGGATCGCGAGGCGCTGTGACCTATCTGCTTGATACGAACATCCTGATCTACCTGATCAAACATCGGCCGCCTGCAGTTGCCGAACGCGTAAATCGCCTGGCGCCAGGAGACCGACTGACGATGTCATTTGTCAGTTATGCCGAGCTGCTCATGGGTGCAGAGCGCAGCATCCGGCGCGAGCGCGTGATTCAGCGCCTGGAGCGGCTGCGTCAGGAGATTATCGTGCTTTACCCGGACAGCCCAGCCATTTGCCAACACTACGCCGAGCAATTCACGGCACTGAAAACGGCAGGCACACCGATTGGCGCCAATGACCTGTGGATTGCCTGCCATGCGTTGGCCGAGGGCGCCACACTGGTAACCAACAACACCCGCGAATTCCAGCGGATTACCGGGCTGCGATTGGAAAACTGGGCGGCTTGATCGGCCCAACAGGCATCGCAATCTTCCCCAAACCATGATCCAAGCCCACATCCACGTCACGCGGCTCGCGATCCTGCAGGCGGTGATTGCGCTCTGCGAGGTGAAGAAGATTGCTTACTTTGGCATTGCTCAAAGCCGACGATACAACACCAGCGCGTCGACGAAACCCTGAGTCGGATGCGCAAAGGCACCGGGCAAACGCCCAACGACGGCAAAGCCGTTCGCCTCCCACAACCGGATGGCGCGGGTGTTGGTGCTGACAACACAGTTGAACTGCATGGCTCGGAAGCCACGTGCACGCGCGCGCTGCAGCGAGTGCGCGAGCATAGCGCGCGCAACCCCCTGACCCTGCGATGTTGCCGCGGTCACATAGCCACAGTTGGCGACATGCGCGCCACCGCCGGCCTGATTGGCACGAAGGTAGTACGTCCCAACACAGGCTCCACCCAGCTCTGCCACCCAGGTTTCGTGGTCATCACCGCACCAGTAACGCATGGCATCAACTGCCGAGACAGCGCGATCGATGGCATACGTCTCGCCGGCTCGAAACACCGGCTCGAGCATCGACCAGATCGCTATCGCATCGTCAGCGGTGTGCAGGCGGATGGCAATCACACGTTGAAACGGAAGTGGATGACGTCGCCTTCGTTGACGATGTAGTCCTTGCCTTCGAGGCGCAGCCGGCCGGCTTCGCGGGCGCCGGCTTCGCCGCCCGAGGCGAGATAGTCGTCGTAACCGATGACCGCGGCGCGGATGAATCCGCGTTCGAAGTCGGTGTGAATGCGACCAGCGGCACGGGGGGCGGTGTCGCCGGCGCGAATCGTCCAGGCGCGGACTTCCTTTTCGCCGGCGGTGAAGTAGGTGCGCAACCCGAGCAAGGCATAGCCGGCGCGGATCAGCCGGTCGAGACCGGGCTCGTCGAGGCCGTAGCCGGCGAGCATCTCGTTGCGGTCGGTGTCGTCGAGCAACGACAGCTCGGCTTCGATGGCGGCGCAGAGCACGACCACCTGCGCGCCCTCGGCGTCGGCCATCGCCTGCAGGCGCTCGAGCAGCGGGTTGTTGTCAAAGCCATCCTCGGCGACGTTGGCGACGTAGAGCACCGGCTTGCCGGTCAGCAGATGCAGGTCGTGGAGCGCGTCGCGCGCGTCGTCATCGAGCGCCAGCGTCCGCACCGGCTCACCGGCGTCGAGATGCGCCTGCACGCGGCCGAGCAGCGCCTTTCGGGCAGCGGCAGCCTTGTCGCCGGACTTCGCCTGCCGCTCGACCTTCTGCAACGCCCGGCTGACACCATCCATGTCGGCGAGAATGAGTTCGGTATTGATCGTCTCGACATCGTCGACCGGGTCGATACGGCCGGCGACATGGGTGACGTCATCATCTTCGAAACAGCGCACCACGTGGGCAATGGCATCGGTTTCGCGGATGTTGGCGAGAAACTGGTTGCCGAGCCCCTCGCCTTTCGACGCGCCGGCGACCAGCCCGGCGATATCGACGAATTCCATGGTGGTCGGCACGACTTTCTGTGGTTTGACGATGGCGGCGAGCGCATCCAGCCGTGGATCCGGCACAGCGACGATGCCGACGTTCGGATCGATGGTGCAGAACGGGTAGTTCTCGGCCGGGATTTCATTACGCGTCAACGCGTTGAACAGCGTCGACTTGCCAACGTTGGGCAGCCCGACGATACCGCATTTGAAGCCCATGCTGTTCAGCCCCCGCTCAGCTGGTCTGTCGGCGTATGCAGGCGCTGCATCGCCTTGTCGATGTCGCCATCGAGCACCATCGGCAACAGCGCGAGCGCTGCGTCGATGGACTGCGCAATGGCCTGCATGTCGGTCGCGGCGGGACGTCGCAGCACGTAGCCGACGACGTCGTTGCCGGGACCGGGATGACCGATACCGAGCCGCAGCCGGCGGAAGTCACGCGTGCCGAGCTGGCTGATGAGGCTGCGCAGGCCGTTATGGCCACCATGGCCACCGCCGAACTTCAGCCGCGCCACCCCGGCAGGCAGGTCGAGTTCGTCGTGAACGACCAGAATCTGCTCGGCCGGAATCTTGTAGAACCGCGCCAGCGCAGCGACCGCCATGCCGCTGCGGTTCATGAAGGTCATCGGTTTGATCAGGTGCAGGCGGTGCGCGCCGACCAGCACCTGGCCGACGTCACCATGGACGCGCCGATCCGCGCGCAATGCGCCGGCATACCGACGCGCAACGGCGTCGACAAACCAGAACCCGGCGTTGTGCCGGGTGTCTCGGTAGCCGTCGCCGGGGTTTCCCAGCCCGGCGATCAACTGCACGCTGTCCGACATGCGCGGTCAGCCTCCGTGGCCGATGCCCTACTGCTGATCGTCGGCTTCGGCAGCGTCGGCGTCATCGTCGTCGGCAGAGACACCGCGCGGCTGGAAGACGCTGACCACCGGCTGATCGCTGTCGTGCGCATCGCCGCCATGGGCAAACGCTTCAAGCTCGACGCCGGCCGGCAGCGATAACTGCGACAGGTGAATCGCCTCGCCGAGTCCCAGCTCGGCAACGTCGACATCGAGCGCCTCGGGCAGGTTCTGCGGCAGCGCAATGACGCCAACCTCGAGCGCATCGCGATGCAGCACACCACCGGCGCGCACACCGGCACAGCGGTCTTCGTTCAGCAGATGCACCGGCACCTGCATGTGCAACGCTTCACCCGCCTGCACGCGCTGAAAGTCGACATGCAGGACCAGATCCTTGAACGGATGGCGCTGCATGTCCTTCAGGACGACCTGCTCGGTGGCACCGCCGTCGATAGTGAGGCTGAGAATCTGCGAGTAGAAGCCTTCCTGATCGAGCAGACGCGCCAGTTCGAACGCGCTGACGGTGATCGGAGTGGCGTCCTTGCCGGCACCGTAAAGAATGCCGGGAACACGCTTTCCGCGACGCTGGCGGCGGCTCGCACCCTTCCCCAGATCGTTGCGGAGACTTGCAGTCAAGGCAAGTTGAGTCATTGTCGTTTCTCCAGAAGACACAAAAGCCCGACCACCCCCGCGACCAGGGTGCAGGCGGGCATCATCGGCTGACCGAGCCGAAACGGGGCCCGGACACCCGGGCCATGACTGGCGCAGCTGCGCCATCGAGTCCAATATGAAGATCAGTCGACAAACAGCTGGCTGATCGATTCGGCGTGGTTGATGCGTCGGATACTCTCGGCGATCAGCTCGGCGCTGCTGACCTGGCGGATCACCGGACACGCCAGCGCTACGGGCGTCAGCGGGATGGTATCGGTCACCACCAGCTCGTCGAGCGCGGATTCGCGGATGCGCTCGACCGCCTGCCCCGAGAGCACCGGATGCGTGATGTACGACACGACGCGTGCGGCACCGTGCTCCTTCAGCGCGGCGGCCGCCTTGCACAGCGTTCCTGCGGTGTCGACGATATCGTCGACGATGATGCAGGTCTTGCCGACCACGTCGCCGATGATGTGCATGACCTGCGACTCGTTGGCCTTCGGCCGCCGCTTGTCGATGATCGCCAGATCGGCATCGCCGAGCCGCTTGGCGATGGCGCGGGCGCGCACCACACCGCCAACGTCCGGCGAGACGACAATCATGTTCTCGTAGACCTGCTTCCAGATATCACCGAGCAGGACCGGCGATGCATAGATGTTGTCAACCGGGATGTTGAAAAACCCCTGAATCTGGTCCGCATGCAGGTCGACCGTCAGCACCCGGTCGATTCCCGACACCTCGATCATGTCAGCGACCAGCTTGGCCGAGATCGGCACGCGCTGCGAGCGCGGCCGACGGTCCTGACGGGCATAGCCGAAATAGGGAATGACCGCAGTGATGCGCGACGCCGACGAGCGCTTGATGGCGTCAGCCATCACCAGCAGCTCCATCAGGTTGTCGTTGGTCGGCGCGCAGGTCGGCTGCAGGATGAACACATCCTGACCACGGACATGATCATCGATCTCGACCAGCACCTCGCCATCGCTGAACCGGCCGACCACGCAATAACCGGGACGGATCTTGAGGTGCTCGGCAACCCGAGTCGCCAGAGACGGATTGGCGTTGCCCGCGAAAATCATCACGCGGCCGTTATGGTTCAGGCTGGATTGCGTCATGATCGTGCGTTAGCCCTGCCTGCGCGGGGCGCCAGCCCGCCATCGTCAAGAAAAAAGTGGCTGGGGTGCCAGGATTCGAACCTGGGAATGCGGGGATCAAAACCCCGTGCCTTACCGCTTGGCGACACCCCAACAGAAACCCCGTTGTGCAATCGGCGGCAGACCGACGGCAACCACGTAGATGATTCTGGCTGATTCAAGCCATCTCGACGCGCTGTCGAGCTGTTTTCGACGGCAGCGGGAACGGCATTCAACCAGTCGACAACCGCATCATGCGCTGCAAGCAGCCCGGTCGAGCGCAGCATGCAGCGGCGAGCGATTACAGCCGCGAGCGACAAAGCCGACGCAACCGGCTCGGCGCGCGTCAGCGAGGGCACGCTCTGCCGCAACGCGCGCATCGAACGCTGCAAACACGCAGGCGCCAGTTCCGGTCAGGCGGGCCGGGCCATGCGCGGACAACACCGACAGCGCTTGATCCACCGGCGGATAGCGCCGGCGCACCAAGGCTTCGCAATCGTTCCGGCCTGCGCCGATCGAAAACGCGTGTATTGTCGTCGGGGCGGTATCCCTTGTCAATTCCGGGTCACCAAAGACGTCAGCCGTCGACACGGTACAGTCCGGGCAGAGCACGACAAACCAGCGCTCTGGCGGATCGATCGGCGTCAGCTGCTCACCGACGCCTTCGGCCCAGGCGGCGTGGCCGTGCACGAACACCGGCACATCGGCGCCGAGCGACAAACCGATCTCGGCGAGCGCAGCAGCGCCGAGCCGAGTCTGCCAAAGCCGGTCGAGCACGACCAGCACGGTCGCCGCGTCGGATGAACCACCACCGAGGCCACCACCCATCGGCAACCGCTTGTCGAGTTGCAGATCGGCGCCAAGCCGCGTGCCGGTTGCCGCCTGCAGCGCGCGCGCCGCGCGCAGCACCAGATTGGCGTCATCGCTGACACCAGGAACAGCGCCATGCAGTCGCAACACGCCATCGTTGCGCGGCGCGATCGTCAGCCAGTCACAGCGGTCGAGAAACTGGAAGGCGGTCTGCAGGACATGGTAGCCATCAGCACGGCGTCCCAACACATGCAGGAACAGATTGAGCTTGGCTGGCGCCGGCCAGCGACGCGGCGCGGCACTCACAACGCCCGCTCGTCGATCGAGCGCCATTGCGCAATCACCACGCGCACGCCGAGGTCGTCGCGCCGCGCCTCGATCCGGTGTGGCACGGCGATTGCCAGCGCGTGCACATCGCGATACAGCCCGTAGCGGATGTCCCAACCGAGCTGCTCGATGCGCACCGGGCGCCCGTCATCGTCGAGTTCGAGTGCTTCGGGCTCGCCGGCCGGCGACCAGTGCCGGCCCTGCAACCAGGCGCCAAGCGCTTCGGCGGGCAGATCATGCCCTGTCTCGCGGAGCAGCAGCGTCCGGCCGTCTGCCGCCACTGCGTCGACACCGTCGGCGCCGCGCATCACCACCTGCTCGCTGTCGCCGTCGAGCCGGATGCTGCCACCGGCCATCGGTCCGTGCAGATTCAGCCGCCAGCGCTCGGCGTCGAACCGTTGCAGATTCAGCGTCAGCGCCACCTGCTCGCCGTCGTGCGAGAGGCCCAGCCGGCCGTTGACATGCCAGCCATCGAGCGCATCGAGGCGTTGCAGCCGCGCCGCATACAACTGCGCCTGCTCGGCAGTGTTGGCATCGATCGCGGCATCGGGAAGCACCGGGCGCTGCGCGCAGCCTGCAACGAACAACACACCGAGCAACAACAGGCCGACCAACGATCGACCGGCCACAATGGCTTGCGCGGTCATGGCACCTCCAACGGGCGGCTCGCGCCGTTTTCACGGACTCGTGGATACTGCCGCATCACCGGATGCGCCGGATCCAGTCGCTGCAGCGTGTCGATCAGCACCGGGTGACCCGGGTCAGCCTGCTCGGCAGCTGCCCAGACGGTGCGCGCCTCCTCGAAACGGCCAAGCACCCACAGCACCTCACCGAGATGCGCGCCGATCTCGCCATCGACCATCAGCGCCCACGCCTGCTCGAGGTACGGCAGCGCCTCGTCGTGCCGCCCCAGCCTGAACAGCGCCCAGCCCATGCTGTCGAGGATGGCCGGACTCTCCGGCTCGAGCGCAAGCGCACGACGGATCAGCACGTAGCCTTCGACGAGCCGATCGGTGCGGTCAACGAGTGTGTAGCCAAGCGCATTCAGCGCATGGGCGTGATCGGGATCGCGCTCGAGAATGCGCCGCAGATCGCGCTCGGCGTCGGCGATCTCACCGAGAAAGACCGACAACAACGCGCGGCTGTAGAACAGATCGATGGTTCCGGGATGACGCGTCAGCGCCGCATCCATCAGCGCAATCCCCTCGCGATACTCGCCAGCCTCACGTAACAACTGCGCCTCGAAGAGAAAGGCAGTCACCGCGCGGTCAGGGTCGGCAAGACGCAGCGCGTGCAGCGCATCACGCGCGGCGGGCAGATCATCGCTGTCGGCAAGCAGGCCGGCACGCCGCAACGCCGCCGGCGCGGCCTCTTCGCCATCGACCTGCGCATACCACTCCAGCGCGGCGGCGGTGTCACCGAGATCTTCGGCAATCCGCCCGAGGATGAACCGCACCGCGCCGGCCTCATCACCCTGCGCCAGCAGTCGCTCGAAATACCGCCTCGCCTGCACCAGCCGATCGGCCTCCACCGCCAGGAGACCAATGTTGTAGAGCGTATCCGGGTCGACAACGCCGTAGCCGAGCAGGTCGTCGAACTCGGCGAGCGCGTCGTCCGGGCGATCGGCGCCGATCAACACCGATGCTAACTGGAAACGCACGTCGACGTCTTCGGGGTAGTCGACCGCCAGCTGTTGGAACACCAGAATCGCCGCATCGACCTGGCCGGTCTCGATCAGCACCTGACCGTAGAACGCGCGCAACTGACGGTTGCCGAAGTCACGCTCGAGCGCCTGCAGCGCCGCTGCTGCTGCGACCTCGCCGTCGCCGACGCGGAGTGCGGCGCGGGCGAGCGCCACCCATGCTGCCACCATCCCGGGATGCCGTTCAGTAAGCCGGTCGAGCAGGTCGACGACGCTGCGTTGATCGGTTTCACGCGCCAGCCGCGCGTCAAGCTGTTCCATCCGCGGCTCGGCAAGCGCCGGATCAAGCGCGAGCAGCCGCCCAAGCGCGTCAACCGCCTGTTCGATCTCTCCCTGGCGCAGCGACAGCAGCCCCAACATGCGCAGCGCGTCGACCTGGGCCGGCGACTGCGCGGCCCATTGCCTGGCAGCCTGCAGCGCCAGATCGTCACGCTGCAACGCCAGCGCGGCGCGCGTGGCATACGCCGCCAGCCGTGGATCGCCGGCCAGCTCGCTGGCACGCAGATACGCCGCCAGCGAACCGGTGGCATCGCCGCGCACGGCGGCGAGCTCGCCAACGAGCACCTGCAGGATCGGATCATCGTCCGGCGGCGGAAGCGGCGGCAGGTCATCACGCACCTCGACCAGATCCATGCCGCCGTCGACCCAGACCTCCAGCGGCGGGGCGCCGACCACCACATCAGCTGGTTCGACAACATCGGGCTGCGGCACGGTCTCGCATCCGACCAGCGCCAGCAGCGCGAGCAGACACAACACCGACAGGCCGATTCGGCCTTGCCTTGCAACAGGTTGTCCAGCCCGGGGGATTCGCATGGTCGACAGTCTAACCGCTTCCGCTTCGAGACACAGCTTGCGTGTGGTGCTTGTAATTGACCGGTGTTTTGCCAGACAATTCCCATTGAATACAGGTGGAGTGCCGAAACCGCATGCCCCTTTGCACGATTGGATTGAACCACAAGAGCGCGCCCGTCGAAGTTCGAGAGCGAGTTGTCTTCGCGCCCGATCGGCTCGCTGATGCGCTGAAGGCGCTGCGGGTGCGCGATGGTGTCCGCGAAGCGGCGGTCATCTCGACCTGCAACCGCACCGAAATCTACACCGTCGTCGAATCGCCGTCGGTCAGCGATGGTGTGCTCGGCTGGTTTGCCGAGAGCCACCGGATCGAACCCGACTGGTTGCGCCGCTACACGTACACACACCTCGATACGCAGGCTGTCTCGCATCTGCTCCGCGTCACTCCCGGGCTCGATTCGCTGGTGCTCGGCGAGCCGCAGATCGGCGGCCAGGCCAAGACCGCTTACCTCGAGGCGGTCAACGCCGGAACGGTCGGGCCGATTCTCGATCGGCTGTTCCAGCATGCATTCACCGTCTCGAAGATGGTCCGCAGCCAGACCGGCATCGGCACGCATCCGGTCTCGGTGGCGTTTGCTGCAGTCAATCTGGCGCGGCAGATCTTCGGCCCGCTCGACGCGTACACGGCATTGCTGATCGGCGCCGGCGAAACCATCGAACTCACCGCCAGGCATCTGCACAACCAGGGGCTACGACGGTTCATCGTCACCAACCGGACGCGGCAGCGCGCCGCCGAACTCGCGGCGCTCTACCAGGGCGAGGACATCGACCTGACCGCCCTGCCCGAGCGGCTGCCCGATGCCGATATCGTCATCGCATCGACCGCCAGCCCGTTGCCGCTGCTCGGCAAGGGTGTGGTGCAGCGCGCGCTCCGCAAGCGCAAGCGCAAGCCGATGTTTCTGGTCGATATCGCCGTGCCGCGTGACATCGAGCCGGAAGTCGCCGAGCTCGACGACGCCTATCTTTACACCGTCGATGATCTGCACGATGTGATCGAGGACAGCCTCAACTCGCGTCGCCATGCGGCGGTCGAGGCCGAGGAAATCGTCGAGTTGCAGGCCGAGCGATTCATGAGCTGGCTGCGCTCGCTCGACTCGGTTCCGTCGATCCGCCAGTTCCGCGGCAATGCCGAACTGCAACGCGACGCCGTGCTCGATCGCGCCATCCGGCGGTTACGCAACGGCGAGGATGCCGAACAGGCGCTGCAGTACCTCGCGCACACGCTGACCAACCGGCTGATCCACGCACCGACGGTGCGGCTGCGTGAGGCTGGCGAATCCGGGCAACAGACGCTGCTCGATGCCGCGCAGCATCTGCTCGCGATCGACGCTGATGACGACGAAGACCGCCCGGCAATCGCCGATCAGCCCGACGTCCGGCAGGCTGACACCGCGGCCGCTGCACCAACGCCTGCCAACCGATCCGAGGACGGGCCATCGAGCGATGCGCCGCAGCCGGCCCGCCGGCTGAACGGCTCGACACCGCCACGGGATCTGGTCGAGCAGGATCTGCGCCAGGTGCACGACAACCTGTGAAGGCAAGCATTCGCGAACGCCTGAGCAGCCTGACCGAGCGCCACCAGGAACTCTCGGCGCTGCTGTCGGAGCCGGAGGTGATCGCCGACCAGACGCGGTTTCGTGATCTGTCCCGCGAATATGCCCGGCTCGAGGAATTGACCACGACATTCCACCACTACCGGCAGGCGGAAAGCGACCTCGCGACCGCGCAGCAGCTGCTCGACGAGCCGGATGCCGAGCTGCGCGCGATGGCGGCGGACGAGTGCGACGCCGCAGGCGAGCGGCTCGCCACGCTGGAATCCGCGCTCGAATTGCTGCTGATCCCCGAAGACCCGCTGGACCATGCCAACGTGTTCCTGGAGATCCGTGCCGGCACCGGCGGCGACGAGGCTGCGCTGTTTGCCGGTGATCTGCTGCGCATGTATCTGCGCTACGCCGAGCAGCAGCGCTGGCAGGTCGAGATGCTCAGCGCCAGCGACGGCGAGCATGGCGGCTACAAGGAAGTCATTGCCCGCATCAGTGGCGAAGGGATCTACTCGCGGCTGAAATTCGAATCCGGCGCGCACCGCGTCCAACGCGTTCCGGCGACCGAATCGCAGGGCCGCATCCATACGTCGGCGTGTACCGTTGCCGTGCTGCCCGAGGCGAGCGCCGTCGATGCGGTGGATATCAACCCGGCCGACCTGCGGATCGACACATTTCGCGCATCGGGCGCCGGCGGCCAGCACGTCAACAAGACCGATTCGGCGATTCGCATCACCCACCTGCCGACCGGCGTGGTGGTCGAGTGCCAGGACGAGCGCTCGCAGCACAAGAACCGCGCCAGGGCGCTGTCGCTGCTGCAGGCGCGGCTGACTGAAGCCGAACGGCAGCGTCAGGAGGCCGCCACCAGCGCGCAGCGCAAGTCACTCGTGGGTAGCGGGGATCGCTCCGAGCGGATCCGCACCTACAACTATCCGCAGGGGCGAGTTACCGACCACCGGATCAATCTGACGCTGTACAAGCTGGATGACGTCCTGCAGGGCGGGCTGGAGCAGGTGATTGCGCCGTTGCAGCGCGAACATCAGGCCGAGCAGCTGGCAGCCATGACCGGGTCGAGCTGATCGGAGCAAGCTGGCCGAGCGGATGTCAGCGGCGCGTCATGATTCAAGCCCGGGTTGATGCACCGGCCGACTGAACGCATCAGCCGGCCGGCGACACCGCAGCAGCGTCAGGCGACGCGTTGCTTCTCGCGGATTTCCTCGAGCGTCTTGCAATCGATGCAGAGCGTCGCGGTCGGCCGCGCCTCGAGGCGCCGCAGGCCGATTTCGACACCGCACTGCTCGCAATAGCCGTAGTCGTCCTTGCGGATCTTTTCGAGCGTCTGATCGATCTTGCGGATCAGCTTGCGCTCGCGATCGCGGGTGCGCAGCTCGAGCGCAAACTCCTCTTCCTGCGTGGCGCGATCGGCGGGATCGGCATAGTTGGTCGCGTCATCGCGCATGTGGTGGACAGTGCGCTCGACCTCACGCTGCAACTGCTGCTTCCATTCGAGCAACAACTGGCGGAAATGCGCCAGCTGATCGTCGCTCATGTACTCCTCGCCCGGCGCCTCCTGATACGGCGCAAATCCTTCAACCGGTAACCGCTGCCGTGTCGTCATGGTGTTCATCCTCCAACCTTTCAATCGCGCCGCCCGGACCGACCGCGACGGCCCGGATCAACAGCCGAGCGCCTTTATAGCAACGATCCGCCGTCGAGGCAAAACCTCTGCACACTCAGCCGGCAATCCGCTGCGGCAGCACGTCGCGCAACCGCTCGGCCATGTCGGTGACAGCGCGCTCGGTGGTCTCCCAGTCGATGCATGGATCGGTGACCGAGACGCCGTAGGCGAGCGCATCGCGGTTGCCGGTCAGCTTCTGGTTACCCCAGCCGATGTTGCTTTCGATCATCATGCCGACGATCGACCGATTGCCGTCGACGATCTGATTGACCAGATTGTCGAGCACCAACGGCTGCAACGCCGGATCCTTGCTGCTGTTGGCATGGCTGCAATCGACAACCAGGCTGGTGGGCAGGCCGCTCGCCTGCAGCGACTGCTCGCAGAGCGCGATGTTCACCGAGTCGTAGTTCGGCTTGCCGCCGCCACCGCGCAGCACCACATGGCCGTAGCGGTTGCCACGGGTGCGGATGATGGTGCACTGGCCCTGGAAGTTGATGCCGAGAAAGCTGTGCGGATTGGCCGCCGACTGCATGGCGTTGATGGCAACGTCGAGGCTGCCGTCGGTGCCGTTCTTGAAGCCGACCGGGCTCGACAACCCACTCGCCATTTCGCGGTGCGTCTGCGATTCGGTGGTGCGTGCGCCGATCGCTGTCCAGCTGATCAGGTCGGAAATGTATTGCGGCATGATCGGGTCGAGCGCTTCGGTCGCCGTCGGCAGTCCCATGTCGGCGAGCTGCAGCAGCAGCCGTCGCGCCATGACCACGCCTTCATCGATGCGGAACGAGTCATCCATCCGCGGATCGTTGATCAGCCCTTTCCAGCCCACCGTGGTCCGTGGTTTCTCGAAATAGACGCGCATCACCACCACCACAGAATGACTCACCGCGTCGGCCAGCCGCTTCAGCCGCCGCGCATAGTCGATGGCCAGATCGCAGTCGTGAATCGAGCAGGGGCCAACGACCAGAAAAACCCGGGGGTCAGTCCGGTCAAGGATGTTCTCGACAGTACGGCGGCCGTGCAGGACCGTTTCCCGCGCCGCGTCGCTGAGCGGCAACTGCCGATGCACCTGCTCGGGAGTGGGAAGCAGTTCCTGAGCCACTACGTTCAAGTTCTCCAAAGTCTGGTCGATCGTCGTGTCTAGCATGACTGTTCTCGCTGGATCGTCGTTGTCGGATGGGTGCCAAAGGTCACCAGGGGTCACGCGCATGGCCGAACGAGCCCAAGGGCAGGTATCCTACCCTTTTTTGATGACAAACGCATGCCAGCGGAGGCCCCTGTATGTCAATCGATCCTGCGCTTCTGGAGATTCTGTGCTGCCCGATCAGCAAACGCCCGTTACGCCGCCTCGAGCGCGACGCGCTGGCGACGCTCAACCGCAACGCCGAGGCGGGCCATGCGTTGCGCGCCGATGGTAGCCGGGTGATCCCACCGATCGACATGGCGCTGATCTGTGCCGACAACGCGCATGTCTACCTGGTCGAAGACGGCATTCCGGTGCTCATTCCCGACCAGGCGCTGCCGGCAGCGCTCGCGTCCGGTGAGCCGGCGGCAGCGCCCGGGGAGTCGCAGCCCTGAAACTCGCAACGCTGCGCGCTGAGCTGGCGCGGCAACTGGCAAACGCCGTCGAGCAGCCCGGGCTCGAGGCCGATCTGCTGTTGCAGGCCGGCGCCGGCATCGACCGGGCGAGCGTCTATCGCGACGGCGAGCGCGCGTGCACGACGGCCGTGATTGAACGGACAAGGGTGCTGTTGACGCGCCGCCTGGCCGGTGAGCCGATGGCGTATCTGCTTGGCATGCAGGGCTTTCGCCATCTGCAACTGACGGTCGATCCGCGCGTGCTGATCCCGCGCCCGGAAACCGAGGAGCTGGTCGGGTTGGCGCTCGACCGTTTGTCCGGGTGCCGCGGCGCGCTGATCCGCTGCCTTGACCTCGGCACCGGCAGCGGGGCGATCGCGCTGGCACTCGCCGACGAGGGGCCGTCGCGATTGCCGCCAGGCGCGCGGCTCGTGGTGACCGCTGTCGATCGCAGTGACGCTGCACTGGCGGTGGCGCGCGTCAACGCCGCGCGCTGCGGACTCGACGTCGAGTGGTTGCAGGGCGACTGGTTCGCGCCGCTCGCCGGTCGGCAATTCGACCTGATCGTCAGCAATCCGCCGTACGTCGCCCCCGGCGATCCGCATCTGACCCGCGGCGATCTGCGCTTCGAGCCGGAGACAGCACTGGTCGCCGAAGGCGATGGTCTGGCGGCGCTCGATCAGCTGATCAACTCGGCGCCGGCCCACCTGTCACCCGGCGGCTGGCTGCTGCTCGAACACGGCCATGATCAACGCGACGCGGTGAACACGCGGCTGCGCGCAGCCGGGTTTGCCGCCGTGCGCAGCCATCACGACCTGGCGGGCAACCCCCGCCATGCAGAGGGGCAGTGGCGATGAACGATGACTGGCTGTTGCGCTACAGCCGACAGATCATGCTCCCGGCGATCGACATCGCCGGCCAGGCGCGGCTCGCCGCGAGCCGGGTGCTGATCGTCGGTCTCGGCGGGCTGGGGTCACCGGCAGCGCTGTATCTGGCCGCCGCCGGGGTCGGCGAGCTGGTGCTGCTTGATCACGACGACGTCGACCTGTCGAACCTGCAGCGGCAGATCATCCACGACACGTCAAGCATCGGTGAGCGCAAGACCGCCTCGGCCGAGCGCCGGCTGCACGCGATCAACCCGGAGGTTCGCGTTCACGCGCATGCCGAACGGGCGACGCCGGAACGGCTGCACGCGCTCGCCGCAGAGGCCGATGTCGTGCTCGACGGCACCGACAACTTCAGCACGCGGTTTCTGGTCAACGCGGTCTGCCATGCCACCCGCCGGCCGCTGGTGTCGGGTGCTGCCATCCGCATGGAGGGGCAGCTTGCCGTGTTTCGCCCCGGCGTTGCCGACAGCCCCTGCTATGCCTGCCTGTACCCGGCCGACGTCGACGAACGCCGCGAAACCTGCTCGGAAACCGGTGTGCTGGCGCCGGTGGTCGGCGTGATCGGCAGCCTCATGGCCACCGAAGCGCTGCGACTGCTGACCGGATTCGGCGAGTCGGCGGTGGGCAGGCTGACGCTGTGGGATGCCGCGCACGGCGAGTGGCGGCAACTGACATTGCCACGCGACCCGGCCTGCCGGGTCTGCGGCGCTCAGTGACGCGTTTCACCACCGGTGTCGGTGCCGCCCTGCTGGAACAGCTGTTCGATGTCGACGGCGTCGAACTGGTAGGTCTGCCCACAGAATCCGCACTGGCCTTCGAGGCGGCCCCGCTCGGCAATCACCGACCGTGCCTCGTCATGCCCCATCGCGGTGACCGCCCGCCCCAGCCGTTCGCGCGAGCAGTGGCAGTGAAAGCGCATCGGCTGTGGCTCGAAGACGCGGATGATTTCCTCGTGAAACAGCCGCAGCAGCACCGTTTCGGCAGGCAGATCGAGCAGCTCGTCGGCGGCCAGCGTTGCCGCCAGATGCTGGGCACGATCCCAGGCGTCCGGATCACCATGGTCATGACCGGGCAGCCGCTGCAGCAGCAGACCGGCAGCGCGCTCGCCGTCGCTGACCAGCCACAGCCGGGTCGGCAACTGTTCGGACTCGGCGAAATAAGCCTCGAGGCTGTCGGCGAGGTGCTCGCCGGTGAGCGAGACGATGCCCTGATAGCGCTCGCCATCGTCCTCCGGATCGATGGTGATCGCCAGATACCCCTCGCCGGCGAGGTCGGCGAGCGGCACCCGCGCCGAGCCCCGCGCGGTCGACCGCCGCGACGCATCAACCGGCCCGGACGGCGCGTCAGGCAGCGCCGCCGCCTCGTCGAGCCGCGCCACTGCGCGTAGATCACGATCGTGGCTGGCGCTCGCCACCAGCGTGCGCAGCGCACCGTTACCGCTCAACTGCAGGATCAGCGAGCCATCGAACTTGAGTGTCGACGACAACAAGCCGACCGCCGCCATCGCCTCGCCGAGCTGCACGGCAAGCACCGGCGGGTAGCTGCAACGCGACAGCAGCGCGCTCAGCGCCGAGTCGAGATGGATCAGCTCGCCACGCACGTTGGCGTATTCGAACAGAAAACGCTGCCGCAGATCGGTCTGCGAAGCGCCATTGACCTGCCCCGGCGCTCCCGGGCCTGCGGCGTCGGATGACACGCTCATCGGATCAGTCTCCCGCCTTCAGCCGCTCGCGCAACAACGCATTGACCTGCTCGGGATTGGCCTTGCCGCCAGACGCCTTCATCACCTGCCCGACAAAGAAGCCGAGCAGCTTGTCCTTGCCGGCACGGTACTGCGCCAGCTGACCGGGGTTGTCGGCGATGACGGTGTCGACCAGTGCTTCGATGGCGGCGGTGTCGGTCACCTGACGCAGACCTTTCGCCTCGATCACCGTGTCGGCATCACCCTCGCCGGCCCACATTGCTTCGAAGACAGTCTTGGCCAGCTTGCCCGAGATGGTGCGATCGACCAGCCGCAGCAGCAGCCCGGCGAGCTGCTCGGCGCCGACCGGGCTGTTGGCCAGTTCGACGCCGTCGCGGTTCAACGCACCGGCGAACTCGCCCATCACCCAGTTGGCCGCCAGCTTGCCGGCACCCTCGGCATTGCCGAGCGCGGCAACCACCGCTTCGTAGAAATCGGCCTGTTCACGGCTGGCGGTGAGCACCGCCGCGTCGTAGTCGGAGAGCCCGTAGTCAGCGGCGAACCGCGCGCGCCGCGCGTCAGGCAGCTCCGGCAGGTCGGCGCGGATTCGCTCGATGGTCGCGGTGTCGATGACCAACGGCAACAGATCAGGATCCGGGAAGTAACGGTAATCGTTGGCTTCTTCCTTGCTGCGCATCGACCGCGTCTCACCCTTGACCGGGTCGAACAGCCGGGTTTCCTGCACCACGCTGCCGCCGCTTTCGAGCAGATCGATCTGCCGCTCGACCTCGTACTCGATCGCTTTCTCGACGAAGCGGAACGAGTTGATGTTCTTGATTTCGGCGCGCGTGCCGAACGCGTCCTGACCCCGCGGGCGTACCGAGATGTTGGCATCGCAGCGGAACGAGCCTTCCTGCATGTTGCCGTCGCAGATGCGCAGATAGCGCACCAGCGAGTGCACTTTCTTCATGTACGCCACCGCTTCGCGCGCCGAGCGCAGATCAGGCTCGGAGACGATTTCGAGCAGCGGCGTACCGGCGCGGTTGAGGTCGATCCCCGACACGCCTTCGAAGCCTTCGTGCAACGACTTGCCGGCATCCTCTTCGAGGTGTGCACGCGTGACACCGATGCGCTTGGTGCTCCCGTCGTCGAGGTCGATCAGCACCTCGCCGTCGAACACCACCGGCAGCTCGTACTGGCTGATCTGATAACCCTTCGGCAGATCGGGGTAGAAGTAGTTCTTGCGGGCAAACACCGACTGCCGCGCAATCGTGCAGCCGGTGGCAAGCCCGAACCGGACCGCCATCTCGACTGCGGCGGCATTCAGCACCGGCAGTACACCAGGCAGGCCAAGATCGACCGCGCACGCCTGCGTGTTCGGCGCGGCGCCATACGCGGTCGACGCACCCGAAAAGATCTTGCTGCGCGTTGCCAGCTGCGCATGGATTTCCAGCCCGATCACGGTTTCCCACTGCATGCCTGATCCCTCCACTGACTCAGGCGCCCAGCGACGGCATGCGAACATGCCAATCGGTGACGCGCTGGAACTGATGCCCGGCCCGCAACAGGCCGGCCTCGTCGAAATGCCGACCGACCAACTGCACGCCAACCGGGCGACCACCGGAAAACCCGGCCGGAATGCTGAGACCCGGCAGCCCGGCCAGGTTCACTGCAATCGTGTACAGATCGGAGAGGTACATGCTGACCGGGTCATCGACACGCTCGCCGATGTCGAACGCGACCGATGGTGACGTCGGGCCGAGCAGCAGGTCGACCTCGTCGAAGGCACGCAGGAAATCGTCGCGGATCAGCCGCCGAACCTGCTGCGCCTTCCGGTAGTAGGCGTCGTAGTACCCGGCTGACAGCGCATACGTCCCGACCATGATCCGCCGCTTGACCTCGGCGCCGAACCCTTCGGCACGCGAGCGCTTGTAGAGATCCTCGAGATTGACCGGGTCGGCGCAGCGGTGGCCGAAGCGCACACCGTCGAAGCGCGACAGATTGGCCGAACATTCGGCCGGCGCGATGACGTAGTAGGCGGGAACCGACAGATGGCTGTTGGCGAGACTGACCCGCCGAACCGTTGCCCCCAGCGCCTCGAACACCTTGACGGCGTCGTCGACGACAGCGGCCACGCCGGCGTCGAGCCCGTCACCGAAGTATTCGTCGGGCAGTCCGATGCGCAGCCCGGCGAGCGGCTCGTCAAGCAGTTGCGAATACGCCGGCACCGGCGCATCGACACATGTTGAATCGCGGGGATCGAAGCCAGCCATCGCTTCCATCAGCAACGCCAGATCTTCACAACTGGCGGCAAACGCGCCACCCTGATCAAGGCTCGACGCAAACGCGATCATGCCGTAGCGCGACACGCGGCCGTAGCTAGGCTTCAGCCCGCTGATGCCGCAGAGCGCCGCCGGCTGGCGGATCGACCCG
>LFIK01000533.1_pt1 | contig 28538 bp, 26 predicted proteins | sample 643401 | NCBI WGS metagenome assembly LFIK01 (sample SAMN03777447, study PRJNA286221) | soda lake metagenome | biome: soda lake; feature: Kulunda steppe; material: water; isolation source: sample T5-Br brine of Lake Tanatar-5 | place: Russia: Kulunda steppe | collected 2010-07
ACGGCCATCCGGTTTTTGCTTCGCGTCTGAAAAAGCGGCTGCGGGATGGCGCAAAACTGATCGTCATCGATCCCCGGCGCATCGATCTGGTGCGCATGCCCCATGTCGAAGCCAGCCATCATTTGGCGCTGAAGCCGGGCACGAATGTCGCTGTGCTGACCGCCATGGCCCATGTCATCGTGACCGAAGGCCTGACCGACGAAGCCTTTGTGCGCGAGCGGTGCGACTGGTCGGCCTATGAGCATTGGGCCGCCTTTGTCGCCGAACCACGCAACAGCCCCGAAGCGGTCGAGGCGGTGTCCGGTGTGCCGGCAGCAACGCTGCGCGAGGCGGCCCGGCTTTATGCCACCGGCGGCAATGGGGCGATCTATTATGGCCTCGGGGTGACCGAGCACAGCCAAGGCACGACGACCGTTATGGCGATCGCCAATCTCGCCATGGCGACCGGCAATTTGGGCCGTCCCGGCGTCGGCGTGAACCCGCTGCGGGGACAGAACAATGTCCAGGGGGCGTGCGACATGGGGTCGTTCCCCCATGAACTGCCGGGCTATCGCCATGTCTCGGACGATGCGACACGCGATGTCTTCGAGCAGCTCTGGGGGGTACCGGTGTCCCGCGAACCGGGGCTGCGCATCCCCAATATGCTGGACGCCGCCGTCGACGGGACCTTCAAGGGCATTTACATCCAAGGCGAGGATATCGTCCAGTCCGACCCCGACACTGCCCATGTGACGGCCGGACTGGCGGCAATGGATTGTGTCGTCGTGCATGACCTCTTCTTGAACGAGACGGCCAATTTCGCCCATGTCTTCCTGCCCGGATCGACCTTCCTGGAGAAAGACGGAACCTTCACGAACGCCGAACGGCGGATCCAGCGCGTTCGCAAGGTGATGACGCCCAAGAACGGCTTGGCGGACTGGGAGGTCACACAGAGGCTGGCTCAGGCGGTGGGCCTGGACATGGCCTATGACCACCCGTCCGAAATTATGGACGAGATCGCCGCGACAACACCCAGTTTCGCGGGCGTCTCCTATGAGAGGCTGGACGCGTTGACCTCGATCCAGTGGCCTTGCAATGATAAGGCGCCGGAAGGCTCGCCGGTGATGCATACCAACGGCTTCGTGCGCGGCCAGGGGCTGTTCATGATCACGGAGTATGTGGCGACCGAGGAAAAGACCGGACCGCGGTTTCCGCTGCTGCTGACCACGGGCCGCACCCTCAGCCAGTACAATGTCGGGGCACAGACTAGGCGTACGGCGAATACCGTGTGGCATCAGGAGGATGTCTTGGAAATCCATCCCCATGATGCCGAGCAGCGCGGCGTGCGCGACGGCGACTGGGTGAAATTGGCCAGCCGGTCCGGCGAAACGGCACTACGCGCTGTCGTCACCGACCGGGTCGCGCCCGGTGTGGTCTATACGACATTCCACCATCCGATGACCCAGGCCAATGTCGTAACCGGCGATCTGTCCGACTGGGCGACCAATTGTCCGGAATACAAGGTTACGGCGGTGCAGGTGGCCCCCTCTAACGGTCCGACCCAATGGCAGGCGGAATATGAGGCACATGCTCGCCTGAGTCGACGGATTGCCGAACCGGTGCCCGAACCGGCGGAACCCGGTGAGTGAGGCCGAAAATGGCGGATTCAGCGATGTCGGGACGTGCCATCGATCACCCGGTTTCGGTGACCGTCTGGCGCCACGGCCGGGTGACCTCGGATCAGCGGGTGACCGCCGAGGAAACGCCCGTCGCGCTTAGCTATAACGGGGTCACCCAGGCTGTGATGATGGCCACGCCGGCTGATCTTGAGGATTTTGCCGTCGGGTTTAGCGTGACCGAGGGGATCGCCGCGCCGGCTGAGATCGAGTCGTTAACCGTTAGCGAGGTTGCGAACGGCATTGATCTGCAGATGACCTTGGCGGGCGAGGCAGCCGGACGACTATCGCAACGCCGACGTGCCATGGCCGGTCCGGTGGGCTGCGGGTTGTGCGGAATCGACAGTCTGGAACAGGTGCTGCGTCCGTTGCCGCCGGTGCCGAAAGGCCGCCCGATAGCGGCCATGGAGATCGACCGGGCGGTTGCGGCCTTGGGGCCGCATCAGGTCATGAACCACCGGACCCGCGCCGTTCATGGCGCCGCTTTTCTGGCACTCGACGGGACGGGCGTTCTGCTGCGCGAGGATGTCGGCCGGCACAATGCCCTGGACAAGCTTGCCGGGGCGCTTGTGCGAGCGGATCGGAGGGCGGTGGAGGGGCTTGTGGTCGTCACCAGCCGGTTGTCGGTGGAAATGGTGCAAAAGGCGGCGATGATGGGCGCGCCGGTTCTGATCGCGGTATCGGCTCCGACAACGCTGGCGGTTCGAACGGCCGAGGATGCCGGTCTGACACTGGTCTGCGTTGCCCGGACCGACGGGTTCGAGGTCGTGACCCATGGCTGGCGAATCGATTTCCCGACCTCGACCGAAAATGGAGATCACAGCGATGTCGCCTGACAAGACAATCCGAATGGCCAACCAGATCGCGGCCTTTTTCAACGCACAAGGCGGTAACGGGGCGCCCGACGCGGTGGCAAACCATCTAAAGCAATTCTGGGACCCGCGCATGCGGGCGAAACTCATCAAACTGGTGGATGACGGCGTCGGAACCGGCAATGGCGGCGACACGGTCCGGTTAGACCCGGTGGTCATCGACGCAGTAAGCCAGTTGCGCAAGGGGGACGCGATCGCCTGAAAACCGGGTTCATCCGGGTCCGGGTCCCCGCTCAAGGCGGGGACGATAGGCAGGGGGGGTCGAATCAGGCCGCTTTGGAGATCAATTCGCGAAGTTCGATCTCAGGACGAGCCCCATAGTGACCGATAACCTCGGCGGCGGCCAGGCTGCCGATCCGGGCGCATTCCGGAAGGGGGAACCCTTCGGTCAGGCCGTGAAGGAACCCGGCGGCAAACAGATCGCCCGCCCCGGTGGTGTCCACAACCCGATCGACCGGCGCGGCATCGACCTGATAGGTCTCGGTGCCGGCAACAACGACCGATCCCTTTTCGCTGCGGGTCACAACCGCGAGCTGGCAATCCTGACGCACCGCGCCCAGTGCTTCTTCGACGGTCGGGACCTGGTAGAGCGAGGTGATTTCGTCTTCATTCGCGAACAGCACGTCGATATGGCCGTTTACCAGATCGCGGAAGCTGTCGCGGTGCCGGTCGACGCAGAAGCTGTCGGACAGGGTGAGCGAGACCTTGCGGCCCGCGCCATGGGCAATGTCAGCCGCCTTGATGAAGGCTTCCTTTGCCTTGGGCTTGTCCCACAGATAGCCCTCCATATAGGTGATCTGGGCGTTCTCGATCAGCTTGGGGTCGACATCCTCGGGACCGAGTTCGGTGCATGCGCCAAGAAAGGTGTTCATGGTGCGCTGCGCGTCCGGTGTCACAAGAATAAGGCAGCGCGCGGTCGGCGTGCCGTCGGTGACGGGGCTGGAATTGAAATCCACACCGATGGCGCGAATGTCATGGGTAAAGACTGATCCGAGCTGGTCGTTGCCGACCTTGCCGATAAAGGCGCCTTTGCTGCCAAGCGACGCAAGGCCGGCCATGGTGTTGGCGCCGGATCCGCCGGAAATCTCGATTCCCGACCCCATTTTCTGGTAGAGCGCTTCGGCTTGGTCGGCGTCGATGAGTGTCATGCCGCCTTTGTTCAAGGCATTCGTTTCGATGAAGGCGTCGTCCGCCCTGCTGATCACGTCGACGATGGCGTTGCCGATGCCTACCACCTTAAGGGGTGCGGTCATGGGCTGCTCCTAATTCTGTTTGAAGAAAATGCATCATGTTCGCATTCGATGAGCAGTATAGAGCCTGAATCTCAGATGACAACCGTTGAAAGCGCGCGCGAACGGATCCGACCAGTGACAGCCGCACACCGAGCGGGCAGTCCGGAGAATCGGATTGCGACGGCCCCGTTATTGCTAATCGCGGCGGTATCGCTTTTGATTTACATAAGGCAAAGCCAAAATGGTGGCAGTTTTATTTAGAGCGTTCTCGCGGGCGTTGGGGCAATTCGATGACCCCGCCTTTTATCGCGTCCTCATCTATGCGGTGGGCGGCAGTGTGGTTGCGCTGGCGGCCATGGTCGCGACCCTGGTTTTTGCCGTTAACGCCGTCGCCACGACCGGCATTTCGTGGCTGGATACGGTCGTGAATGTCTTCGGCGGCCTCGCCGGCATCGTGCTGGCTTTTTTAATGTTCCCGGCCGTGGCCGGCTTGGTCGTCTGCCTGCTCATCGACGCCATTGCCGACGCCGTCGAGACCCGGCATTTTCCGGACCTACCGCCCCCGCGCGATCAGGGTTATGCCGCGCCTTTGGTGCTGGCGCTGAAGTTCGTTCCCGTGATCCTCGCCGCCAATCTGGCGGGATTGATCATCGTCTATATCATCCCCGGCTTGAACGTGATCGCCTTTCTCCTGATCAACGGGTATCTCCTGGGACGGGAGTTCTTTGATCTGGTAGCACTGCGGCGGCTCGATCCGGAGACGGCGGCGCAGGTTCGGCGCCGGCATGGTCCGCAAATTCTTGGCGGCGGAGTCTTGATCGCAGTGTTGTTTTCCGTTCCCATCCTTAATATTCTGGGGCCGGTTATCGGCGCGGCCGCCATGGTGCATATATTTCAAATGCTTCCTGCCCGTGATTGAAAAGAGACATTAACAATTCATCTGGATGTTAATGGCTAATTTGTTAATATGTCGATGGGCAGCGTCCATGCCGTATGGGGCGTTGTTCGATCTATCAACGCCTTGTTCAGGGAGATCGTATCGTGTTCCGACGAAAAGGCCCTTCTCCCGGAGACTCTTCCCAGGAAAAGGAACAAGCGCGCCAGCCGGCGGGTGCCGGCGATCGGTCCCATAGCGGGGCCTCAGGCGCTTCAGGATCCACATCAAGCAGCAGTGAAGGGAGATCCATGTCAGGAACGAGAACGCCGCCAGCCGGCAAGGCGGACATCCCGCGTCGGCCCGGCGAGGGGGCTGCACGCCGACCCGGCGAGTCTGCCGAATCGCCTCCCGAAGAGCATCAGAGCCGTCGTCTGATCGTTGGCCGCGAAATTTCTCTGACCGGTGAGATCAGCGCTTGCGATCATTTGATTGTCGAAGGGCGTATCGAAGCGCGAATCGGTGACTGCAAGACCCTGGATGTCGCCGACGGCGGTACCTTCAAGGGATCGGCGGATATTGGGGATGCGGACATTGCCGGGCGTTTCGAAGGTGATCTCAGCGTTCAGAACCGGCTGACCCTGCGGTCGACCGGTGTGATCAACGGAACGATCAAATACGGGGAACTCGCCGTTGAAGCCGGTGGCCGCCTGATCGGCCAGACGGAACCGATCAACGCCAACGAAACGGTCGTAACACCCCTGGTTGATACCTCTAAGCGGACGGCCCAATCGGGGTCGGCGCCGGGCTATGGATCCCAGTCCCCATCGGCGTCTTCGTCCGCCTCCAGTGCGGCGGTTGGCGGTCCGGCAGCGCAACCGGTCTCGGCGTCGGAAAGCAGTTCAAGCTAAGGCCCTCCGGACGAGATCCGGCCCGCTTCATGTTTGATCGGGCGGGGCTTGGCGCCGCGGGGCGCTGTCATGCGGCGGTCTTGCCGGGAAATCGGCACAGATCGTTCAGGATACAATCCCCGCAGCCGGGCTTCCGTGCTTTGCAGGTGTAACGTCCGTGAAGGATCAGCCAATGATGGGCGTGGTGGCGCCATTGCGGCGGCACGGCGGCCATCAGTGCGTTTTCCACCTGGATCACATTGGCGCCGGGTGCCAGTCCCGTGCGGTTGGAGACCCGGAAGATATGCGTGTCGACGGCGATTGTCGGTTCTCCGAACGCGATGTTCAGCACCACGTTTGCGGTCTTGCGGCCCACGCCAGGCAGCGCTTCCAACGCTGCCCGATCACGGGGGACGGCGCCGCCGTGATCACGGACGAGAATTTCCGATAGCGCGGCGACGTTGCGCGCTTTGGCATTAAAAAGGCCGATGGTCCGGATGTGGTGGCGAATACCTTCCTCCCCGAGATGAACCATCGCCTCCGGCGTGTCAGCCACTGCGAATAGCGGCCTTGTTGCCTTGTTGACCCCGACATCCGTCGCCTGTGCCGATAAGACGACAGCCACAAGCAGCGTAAACGGGTTGGAGTATTCAAGGTCGCTTCGCGGCTCGGGCATGCGCTCGGCCAAGCGCGTGAACAGCGCGTCAATCTCTTCCGGTGTGAGCTGCGAAACGGGGGCAGGCGGCTTGGCTTTAATCGTCATCGAGAAGACATGTCCTGACGGGTAAAATGGGCTTTGAGGCGGCCGACCCGTTGGATTGCCGGGTGCGGCATATGGTGTATGTCGTTTTCAAGGTCGAAGGGTCTATAATCCGTCCATGGACAAGCATGTTCAAGCCCCCGCTTTGGATGGTCAAACCCCCGTTTCCCAAAAGGAAACGGTCTATTTTGACGCGATTCTCCAACCGAACCGGTCCCTTTCTCCGACAGGCTTTTATTTGGTGATGGCCCTGGTCGGCGTGATCAGTTTGGTCATGGGGACGGTCTTCCTGATTGCGGGGGCGTGGCCCGTCTTCGGATTCTATGGCCTGGATGTGGCTCTGCTTTATTGGGCATTCCGGCGCAATTATCGCGCGGCCCGGATGTACGAAACGGTTCGATTGACCGAGGAACGGCTGGATGTGAAGCGGGTCGACACGCGCGGCCGCCATCACATATGGACCTTTCAGCCGACATGGATGCAGGTTCATATGGACGATCCCCCCGACCACGAAAGCCAGATCAGACTGGTCAGCCATGGCCGGTCATTGACGATCGGCAGCTTTCTGTCACCCGAAGAACGGCTGGATTTTGCCAGATCGCTCAGACGCGCCTTGGCCGCCGCGAAAAACCCGTTTGCGGCAGCGCCAGCGGAATGATCAGCGCCTTTTAGATGTCCCCAAGGCCGAGAACATCGGCCATTGAATAGATGCCGGGCTTGCGGCCGACCAGCCACTGCGCGGCCTTGACGGCGCCGCGCGCGTAAATGCCTCGGTTCGACGCCTTGTGCCCGAGTTCGATCCGCTCGCCCGGACCGGCGAAAACGACGGTATGATCACCGACGACATCGCCGCCGCGCAAAGTGGCAAAGCCGATATCGCCCGATTGCCGGGCGCCGGTATGGCCGTCGCGGGACCGCACGGAACGGGCATCCAGATCAACATCGCGTCCGTCGGCGGCGGATTGACCAAGCAGCAGGGCCGTGCCCGACGGTGCGTCGATTTTGTGACGGTGGTGCATCTCGACAATTTCGATGTCGAAATCATCGTCCAGAATCGCGGCTACCCGGCGCGTCAAGGCCGCGAGCAAATTGACGCCCATGCTCATATTCGCGCCGATCATCAACGGCGTATGCCGGGCGGCCATGTCAAGCGCCGCCTTGTCGTCCGCGCTTAGGCCGGTGGTGCCGATGACATGAGCCGTCTTGCCCTGCGCCGCCAGTTCGGCAAAGGCCCGCGTTGCGGCGGGGATGGTGAAGTCGATCACGGCATCGGCCTGGGCGAACAAAGGCACTGGGTCATCGGTGACCGGCACCCCGCAGGCCGAGACGCCGGCAAGCAGACCGGCATCCATGCCGACGGTGTCGGATCCCGGTTGATCGACCGCCCCGGCCAGCTCGATGTCTTTGGTTCCGAGCACTTCCGCGATGTTCATGCGACCCATTCGGCCCGCAGCCCCGACCACGCCGATCTTCATGATCGCCATCTCCCTCGATTCCGTATAGGCGGTTTCGTGCGGGCATTCCCGACACTGGTCAACGCATAATGGATCGGCCGGGCTTTTGCCAAGAACCTATTCGGCAGCGATGGTATCCGCGTTGCGCCTGCTGTTGCCGGACGATCCCAAGGCGGCGGGCGCCAACATAGGATCCGGATGCGGCAGCAGAACCGAGGCCGGGTCGGTGAGCAGGGCCATTTTTGCCGCCTGATCGAGCGGCAATCCCAGCGCCAACCGACGCCGCGCATCGCCCAGGCACGACGACCGCTCCTCGCCGGCCGCTGCCGCCGTGGCCGGCGAGCAGGCGCTCAGAACACGCCGATGAACAGCATTGAGGATCGGGTCGCGAAGGACGGCCGCAAGTCCGTCGCCGGGTATCGGCCGGGCCCATGTGTGGCGGGCGGCGAGCGCCGATGCGACCACCGGCGGCACAATGCGTTCGGCCGGCGACGTGAACAGTCCAAGTCTTTGTGTCAATCGGCCGACCCACTCGCTGTCCGCGATCGGAATGAGAATCGGGGCGGCCACCAGCGGAATGGCCACCGGCAGACCCCAGATGAGAGCGGTTGAAAGCAGGTCGTCGGCACGGCCTGTATTGACGCCAATGAATCCGATCATAATGACGCCGATAACAAAGGGCGGTCCGGCCAATCGGATTTGATCGCGACGGAACGAGGCGGGGATCATGCGCCTTTGCGCTGTCCAGCCGACCGCGTGCCCCCGAAAAACGGAAAACACGGCCAGACATTGGTGGATCATTAAAATCGGCGCCAGAAGGGCCGTCAGAAGAATTTCCAATGGCGTGCTGACCACGACGGCCAATCGTCCACGGCCGTTGACGAGCAGGGCATCGACCAATCCGACCAGTCTGGGGCCGATCAACAGCGTCAGGACGAAAATCAAGAGCGGGCTGATCAGCGAGAGCGTTCCGGCCGGGGTCGATCCGATCGATTCCAGGATGAGGCCTATGGCGATGAAACCGAACCAAACCGGTGCGATGGCATAGCTCATAATGCCCGCCAACAGGTGATACCGGCTCATGGCGCGGAACCCGCGGGTAAGGATGACCCGCAAATGCTGCAGATTGCCCTGGCACCAGCGCCGGTCACGGCGGGTAAAGGCATCGATGGTCGCTGGCGATTCTTCGAAACTGCCGCCGAGATCCGGGTCGATTCTGACATCCCAGCCCCCTCGGATCAGCAACGCCGCCTCGACGAAATCATGGCTGAGAATGTCGCCGCCCATGGGCGGTTTGCCCCTAAGGCGGGGCAGGCCGCAATGGCGCAGGAACGGGTCGACCCGAATGATCGCATTGTGGCCCCAGGAATTTCCATGCGGACCCGAAATGATCGCCAGACCGGCTGAGAATACGCGGCCATAGGTGCCGCCGGCGAATTGTAGCAACCGATTGAACAGCGACCGTCCATTGACGATCACAGGGGCTGTCTGGATCATGGCCATCGTGGGGGCCCCGTCCATCCGATCGATTAGGGCCGCGATCGTTTGGCCTTCCATCAGGCTGTCGGCATCGAGAACGACCATATAGCGATAGCGGCGCCCCCATCGGCGGCAAAATTCGGCAATATTGCCGCTTTTGCGGCCCGTGGTGTCGACCCGTTTCCGGTAGAATATTTTTCCCACGCCGTCGAGGCCGCGGCAGAGATCCGTCCAGATCCGTTCTTCCGCGACCCATATATCGGGATCGGTGGTGTCGCTCAGGATGAAGAAATCGACACTGTCCCCACGCCCGGCGGCCCTAACGGACTGCACCATGGTCGCTATATTGGCGGCGACCAGTGTTGGGTCCTCGTTATGGATTGCAATGGCGACAACGGTCTTGCTGCTCCTATGGCCCGGCAAAGGCCGATGAGGCGGCGCCGGTGCGCGCGAGCCGGTGTGAAGGGCGATGAAGCCGGCAATCGCCGTCCAAAAGGCCAGGGCGATCCAGCCCGTTCCGATCAGGAACAGGGTTGTCGCGGCCAAAGTCAGCGCAAGCGGGCCCGCATCCACGAGGATCCGGGCAAGAATCGCCGTTCCAATGGCCGCGGTAAGACCCGCAAGACCGAACACAGCCCAGCGTGCGCTCATGTAGTCGAATGTCTTTTTTTCATAGGACATGATGGCGCGGTCATTGCACGGCATTGCCGACATCGCTTACGGAGGTGCGCCCCCGGGGGCGCCGCCGCTGCAGGCGTCGGACAAGCCTAACCAACAATCGGCGGCCAAAAGGCGATTCCAGGCGCTGAACCGGCATGGCGGCGGGATCCTCAGGGGGGGTGACGGTCATCCAATCGACCGGATCGGCCGGAGTTTGCCCCGTCGTCTGCCTTGGGGACTGCCTTGATGCGTCCACGGGATATCTCCATTACACCGTAACGAGACTGTCACAGGTTACGAAGCAACGAATATCGATCGCAGCCGCTGAGTCTCCAGAGGCGCATAGAAGAAAATTGGTGATGCGGCTGTGATAAATGCGTCGGGCGGGTCTTTTGCCGACCCTATCACTGGATCCGACGGCCCTTGGCCTATGCGGCGGTCATGTCTTTCAACCGGTCACCCCGCCCGGATCGTACTGGGGATCGTACTGGGGACCAACACGGGCGCCGATCCAGGAGAGGGTGATACCGGAATTTGCCGGGTCCAGACCAATCGGAAAACCGGCCTCAGTCCTTGAGGTCTTCAAAGAACTCTTTAACTTTGGAGAAAAAGCCGTGGGTCTGGGGATGACTCTTTTCACCCCCGCTTTCTTCCTCGAATTGTTCGAGAAGCTGTTTTTGCTGTTTCGACAGCGAGACCGGGATTTCGACCTGCAGCTGAACATACATGTCGCCACGCTGGTTCGAGCGTAAAAGCGACATGCCCTTGCCTTTCAGCCGGAACTGCGTGCCGGGCTGACTGCCGGCAGGGACTGTCACTTTTGCGCGGCTGCCGTCGATGGTGGGGACGTCGACCGACCCGCCCAGGGCCGCTTTTGTCATCGGCACCGGCACCTTGCAATAGATGTCCGCCCCTTCCCGGCTGAAGAACCGGTGCGGCTTCACCGACAGAAAGATATACAAATCGCCTGGCGGGGCGCCCCGCATGCCGGCCTCGCCTTCGCCGGCCAGCCGGATACGTGTGCCGTCGTCGACGCCGGCCGGAATGGTCACCTGGAGGTTTTTTTCCTGGCGAACCCGTCCCGCGCCACTGCAGGCCTTGCATGGGTTGTTGATCACCCGGCCCATGCCTTCGCAACTCGGGCAGGTCCGTTCGATGGTAAAGAAGCCCTGCTGTGCCCGTACCTTGCCGATTCCACGGCAGGTCGGGCAGGCCGTGGGCTCTGTTCCCGGTTCGGCACCGTCGCCGTCGCAAGTATCACAGGTGACCGAGGTGGGCACGCGGATCGAGGTTTGCCGCCCGGCAAACGCCTCTTCCAGCGTGATCTCCATGTTGTAACGAAGATCGGAGCCACGGCCCGTACCGCGCCGGCTGCGCCGGCCGCCCATGGCCTCGCCGAACATTTCCTCGAAAATGTCTGCGAAACCGCCGCCGCCGAAGCCGCCGCCGCCGCCGAATCCACCGCCGGCACCACCGGCACCGTCTTCGAATGCGGCGTGGCCATACCGGTCATAGGCAGCCCGCTTCTGATCGTCCTTTAGGATTTCGTAGGCTTCGGACACTTCTTTGAAGCGAGTCTCGGCCTCTTCATCACCCGGGTTGCGGTCCGGATGATATTTCATCGCCATCTTGCGATAGGCTTTCTTGATCTCGTCCGCGGACGCGCTTTGCGACACGCCGAGCAGCTCGTAATAGTCCTGCTTCGCCATGAATAGACTTTTCCCCGTCGGATGGATCGCCGCGAGACCGTCCCGAGTGCGGCCGGTATATTAGCTGTATTTGAAAACGGGCGATAGACATGAGAAACGGACGCGTCCGGTACCGGACGCGTCCGCTGCTAACGAGAATTATGCCGAGCGGCTTTTCTTGTCGTCGTCGACTTCCTCGAAGTCCGCATCGACAACGCCGTCATCGGATTGGGCCTGACCGCCACCATCGCCGCCGGCACTGCCGTCGTCGCCCCCAGTACTGTCGCCGTCACCCTGGTCCTTGTACATGGCCTCGCCAATCTTCATGGCAGCTTGGGCAACTGCCGTCGTCTTGGACTGGATGGCTTCGAGATCTTCGCCGTCCTTGACGTCCTTGAGTTCCTGAAGCGCGGTTTCCACCGCCGACTTGTCGGCCGGGTCGACCTTCTCGCCGGCTTCGGCAAGCTGCTTCTCGGTCGAGTGGATGATGGTTTCGGCCTGATTGCGCGCCTCGACCAATTCGCGGCGTTTCTTGTCGGAATCCGCGTGGGCCTCGGCGTCCTTGACCATGCGTTCGATCTCGTCGTCGTTCAGGCCGCCCGAGGCCTGGATTCGAATGGTCTGTTCCTTGCCGGTCGCCTTGTCCTTGGCCGACACATTGACCAAGCCGTTGGCGTCGATGTCGAACGTGACTTCGATTTGCGGAACGCCGCGCGGTGCGCCGGGGATGCCGACCAGATCGAACTGACCCAGCATCTTGTTGTCGGCGGCCATTTCACGCTCGCCCTGGAAGACCCGGATGGTCACCGCTTGCTGGTTGTCCTCGGCCGTCGAGAAGACCTGCGATTTCTTGGTCGGGATCGTCGTGTTCCGGTCGATCAGGCGGGTGAAGACGCCGCCGAGCGTTTCAATGCCGAGCGACAGCGGCGTGACGTCCAGCAACAGAACGTCCTTCACCTCGCCCTGCAGAACGCCGGCCTGAATGGCGGCGCCGATGGCGACCACTTCGTCGGGGTTGACGCCGCGATGCGGTTCCTTGCCGAAGAAGTTCTTGACCGCTTCGAAGACCTTGGGCATGCGGGTCTGGCCGCCGACGAGGATGACTTCGTCGACTTCGCTCGCCTTCATGCCGGCGTCTTTCAGCGCCGCCCGGCACGGGCCGATCGTGCGCTCGACCAGATCTTCCACCAAGCTTTCCAGTTTTGACCGCGACAGCTTGATGTTCAGGTGCTTGGGACCGCTCTGGTCGGCGGTGATGAACGGCAGGTTGACATCGGTCTGACTGCTGGATGACAGCTCGATCTTGGCCTTTTCGGCGGCTTCCTTCAGGCGTTGCAGGGCCAGCTTGTCCTGGCGAAGATCGATACCGCTTTCCTTTTTGAATTCGTTGGCCAGATATTCGACGATTTTGGCGTCGAAATCCTCACCGCCGAGGAACGTATCGCCGTTGGTCGACTTCACCTCGAAAACGCCGTCGCCGATCTCAAGGATCGAAATATCGAAGGTGCCCCCGCCAAGGTCGTATACCGCGACCGTGCCGGAGCCCTTCTTTTCCAGCCCATAGGCCAGAGCCGCCGCCGTCGGCTCGTTGATGATGCGCAGAACTTCAAGCCCTGCGATCTTGCCGGCGTCCTTGGTTGCCTGGCGCTGACTGTCGTTGAAATAGGCCGGTACGGTGATAACGGCCTGATCCACGGTTTCACCGAGATAGGCTTCGGCCGTTTCTTTCATCTTCTGCAGGGTAAAGGCGCTGATTTGGCTGGGCGCGTATTTTTCACCGCGGGCCGACACCCAGGCATCGCCGTTTTCACCCTCGACGATCGAATAAGGAACAAGATCCTTGTCCTTTTTCGTCATCGGGTCGGTGAAGCGGCGGCCGATAAGGCGCTTGATCGCAAAAAGGGTATTTTCCGGGTTGGTAACGGCCTGACGTTTCGCCGACTGCCCAACCAGACGTTCCCCGTCCTCGGTGAAAGCGACGATCGACGGTGTCGTGCGCGTGCCCTCAGCGTTTTCAATGACCTTTGCCTGTTTGCCGTCCATGACGGCAACGCAGGAATTGGTCGTCCCCAAGTCAATACCGATAACCTTACCCATAATCTTCCTCTCGTCTTGTGGCGAAGTCCCGAAGGCCCCCGGGGCCATGACACCGGTTGAAGGCGCCTCCAGGTTTCCCAACAGGCTGTTGAACTTGAATCTCACTTGCGTCGGCACGGCTGGCCCGATCGCGAGAATTATTCCGCGATCATGACGCCCCGACCTTACGGTCACTGTGGATATAAGCGCGCCCAATCGGGCCTGCAACCGGGCATCACCGACGCAATGTCACGATCGGCACGAAAAATCCAACAATGAACCCGCCGATATGGGCTTGCCAGGCGATGTTGACCCCGGTTCCGGTGAACCACTGGCCGCCCAAACCGATCGCGAGATTGGCGGCGATCAGGATCAGGGCCATATTGAACGCGAATCGGCGCCGGCTCGAGCCGGGGCCGCTGGTCAGGATCAGCGTGGCGAGAACCGTGCCGATGCATCCCGACACCACGCCCGACGCGCCATACATGACGCTGAAGTCGCCCCAGCTGGCCATAAGCTGAGCCAAAGCACCGCCGATGGCGCTGGCCGCGATCAGCACAAAAAACCGGTTCCGGCCGAGCATCCGTTCGGCCATGCTGCCGAAAGCCAGCATGAATCCGGCATTGGCCAGGATGTGCAAACCGTCGCGATGGATCAAGGCGTGGGTCAGGAGCGACGGCAGAGTCGCCCAGAATTCCGCCGAGCCGGGGCTCTGAAAGGCGGCGGCGAATCGAAGGGGGATGACGCTGCCATTGATCAGGATCCAGTGCTGCAGGGTCTGGCTGCCCACCTGCAACACCAGAAAGACGGCGCCGATGGTGACCAGAAAGGCCATCGTTATCGGCGGAATGTTGAAGGCGGGGCCGCCGCCGGGCGGCAGCGGACCGCCGCCGCTGGGGCGGAATGGATTGGGTTCGGCATTCATGCGCGGGAGTATACCTATGGAAATCGGCACGTCACGGATTGAGGCTGTCTTCCGGGAAGGTGGGCACGAATGATCGTTTCCGCCAGCTACCGGACCGATATTCCGGCATTCTATGCGCCCTGGTTCCGGCAGCGCCTGTCCAAGGGCTATTGCATGGTCCCCAATCCCTATAGCGGTCGGGACTATCGGGTCGATCTGACGCCCGGCGCGGTCGACGGATTCGTGTTCTGGACCCGCAATCCGGGGCCGTTCGGTGATGCGCTGGCGGATGTCTGGCGGATGGGCCTGCCGTTCGTGGTGCAGATGACAATCACCGGCTATCCCCGTGCCCTGGACCGGTCCGTCATTCCGGCCGGGCGGGCGGTGGCGCTGGTGCGCGATCTTGCCGCGCGCTATGGCCGCCGATCGGTCGTCTGGCGCTATGACCCGGTATTGATCACCGATTTGACGCCGCCGGCGTTTCACGAAGACACCGTTGACCGGCTGGCGGCCGATCTCGCCGGCAGTGTCGATGAGGTCGTCCTGTCCATGGCCACCATTTATCGAAAGACCCGGACCAATCTCGACCGCCGGGCGGGCACCGACGGTTTCATGTGGTGGGATCCAAGTTTGGACGAAAAGCGCACGCTTCTTGCCCGGCTGGGCCGGGTGGCGGGCCGCTATGGGCTCAGCCCGCGTGTTTGCTCACAACCCGATCTGGTGTCGGATATCCTGGAACCGGCGCGCTGCATTGATGCCGGGCGTCTCGCCGATCTGGCGGGGGCGCCTGTCAAGGCAATGACCGCCGGCAATCGGCCGGGCTGCCTGTGTGCCAAATCGCGCGATATCGGTGCCTATGACACCTGTCCGCATGGCTGTGTCTACTGCTATGCCGTGCGTGACCGGGACAAGGCAAAGACGAACCACGCCGGCCACGACCCCGCCAGCCTGTCGCTGTCGACGGGATAGCCGGCATGAGCTTTCATTTTTCGTGATCAATGTCGTCATGGCCGTGGCGGGCCGAATAAAAGGCCAGCGCCATCAACCCACCCCCCAGCAGCAGCGTAAACACGGCCCCGAGAACCAGCGCGACCACACCGTGGGTCGAGATGACGGTATCGCCGAGTGATGTCCAGATCTGCCACGCGCCGAACCCGCCAGCGGCCAGCAAGACCCCCAACACGGTTATGACCACCCAGCCGCCCCGCGTCACCCGGCCGATGCTGGGCCAGAAATCACGCCACATGGCGGATGCTTGGTGCTAGGGCCTTGGCGGCGATTGAGCGGCTCGCTCCGGCGGTCATTCCTGGTCCGTCCTTCTCAATGCGCGCGGTACGTGAACCCGGGCGGGCGGAGCCAGTTCTTCTGGACGCCCGCACCATGGCATATTGGAATTTTCGCAGCAATGTCGACCGGTGCTGCACTTTATCTTCAACTTATTTTCCGCGAAGGCGCGTATCGCGTGCCGCGCGTGGTCAGCCGCTTTTCCTGGAACTAATGGTGGCCGTCTGGTAGCTTTGTAAGCATTTTGCGTCAAATTCTACTGATCACTGCGATATTCAGGAGGCCGCTATGACCGAAGAAGAAAGCAATGTGACTGATGTCAGGCGTATGGCATCGACCCCAGAGGGCAAGCGTGCAGTCTATGTTTGCTGTCTGCGGCAATATGCGTCGGAAAATTTTGTTGCCTTTATGTGCATCGAGCAATTCTCAAGAGAGCGCAAAAAGCGCCAGGCACTGATGATATGCCAATGGTTTATTGACGAGGATTTCCCGGAAGAGGTGTCCAGTCTCATGACTGCAATAAATATGAGCGGCGATGAAAAGAAAGAAGCGGCTCGTGAATATTCCAAGATAAAGAAGAAAATAGATGCAATTGGTAAGACCATGAAAGATAAAGTCAAAAAACATGGCGGTGGGATCGGCGGATTTATCGGCGCCTTGAAGCAAAAGGCGACCACAAGCACGAAGATCGATGGCAAGTTTTTTGACACCATGCAGGATCAGGCCGCCTGGAATATTCGAGCAGCTGTCGTTCAGGAAGGTGGCCTAGATGAGTCGGCGGCCCCTGACGCCCGATGGATCAATCACATTATTGCGCTGAAACGAGAACTTAAAATCGCTGGGTTCGACCCCGATGCGATGGGCATTTATGCCTGAAGGGGGTTGTTGCGCGGGACGATTGGTACCGGTGGCGGGAAAGGCAATGGCGCCGGTGGTGCATCCGTATCAACCTATAATATTCCAGCGCAGGCGGGAATCTCGCACCACATGTGCTCCTTCCCGCCAAGCCCCCTTCCCGTCAAGCTGATGTATCGACCCGCTGGGGCGGTTCGCCGCTGGCCGCGACCGCAACCATGGCGGCCCGCAGAAGCCGGCCGTTGATGACATAGCCCGGCGCCAGAACCTGGACCACCGTCCCGCCCGGCTTGCCGGTGCCCGGTACTTCCATCATCGCCTGATGGAAATTCGGGTCGAACTTCTCGTCCGCCGGATCGATCCGGGTGATGCCGTGGCGGTCGAACGTGTCCAGCAGGCCCTTTTCGGTTGCCGCGACGCCGTCGACGATTTTGCGCAGGTCGTCATTGGCCTCGATCTTTTCCGCAGGAACAGAGTCGAGTGCCCGGCGCAGATTGTCGGCCACATCAAGCAGATCGCGCGCGAGCTTCGTCACGGCGTATTTGGCCGTGTCTTCTTTGTCGCGCTCGGCCCGCCGGCGGATGTTCTCGGTCTCGGCCATCGCGCGCAATGCTTGATCGCGGAGCTTTTCGTTCTCGGCGGTCAGATGGGCGATTTCGGCATTGGCCGCGCCGGGATCCAGCCCGATATCGCCCGTATCGTCCACGGGTTCGGAATGGTTTTCCGCCGCAGTGTCCGTGCCCCCATTGTCGGTGCCCGCATTCTCGGTAGACCGGGTGTCTGTGCCATGGGGCGGCGTTTCTGCCGCGTTTTCGTCGGCGGCCGCGTCGGTCCGCTTGGATTGTCCTGTACTCATCCTGTCGTCTGCTCTTTTCTGTCCCAAAGAAGTCGGCCGATCAGATTGGCGGTGTAATCGACCATCGGAATGATGCGGGCATAGTTCAGCCGGGTCGGACCGATGACGCCGATGGCGCCCACGATATGTTCCTGGCTGTTTTTATACGGGGCGATCACCATGGAACACCCCGTATTGCGAAAGAGATTGTTCTCCGCCCCGATGAAGATCTGAACCCCGTCGGCGGTTCCGGTGGCCTCGAGAAGGCGCACCATGGCGTCTTTCGTTTCCAGCACCTCGAACAGGGTCTTGATCCGTTCGAGGTCGTCCAGCGCGGTCACGTCCGACAGCAGCCGCGACTGGCCCTTGACGATCAAGGTGCCGCCGGAACCGGCGTCGGCATAGGTGGCCAGCCCGGCTTCGACCAGCTTGGCCGTCAAACCGTCGAGCTGGGCGCGCTGGCGCTCTGTCTCGTCGACGACCTCGCTGCGGATCTCGGCCACGGTCCGGCCCATGATCCGGCTGTTCAGAAAATTCGACGCTTCGACCAGTGCCGATGGGGGAATGCCGGGCGGGATTTCCAAGACGCGGTTCTCGACCAGACCATCCTGGTTGACCAGCACCACCAAAGCCCGGCCGGGCGAGAGATAAACGAACTCGATATGTTTCAGCGGCCGGTCGGTTTTCGGCGCCACCACCAGCCCCGCTGAATTGGTCAGGCCGCTGAGCGCGGATGTCGCGTCGCTGAGGACGTCGCTCATCGAACGTTCGGCTGTTGCGCATTGGGCCTCCAGGTTGCGGCGCTCGTCCTCGCCGACGCCGCCGATCTCGAGCAGTCCATGAACGAACAGCCGCAAACCCAAGTCGGTCGGCAGCCGGCCGGCCGAGGTATGCGGAGCGGCGATCAGGCCGAGATCTTCGAGATCCGCCATCACATTGCGAATCGTCGCCGGCGACAGGTCGAGCCCGAGCCGCCGGGAAATCGAGCGCGATCCGATCGGCTCGCCCGTTTCGACATAGGCGTCGACGATATGGCGGAAGATCTCGCGGGACCTCTCGTTGAGATCGGCGAACATTTCCTTGTGCGGTGGTAGTAAGTCTTGAACGCGTGTCATGGCTATATGCCCGCTATGTAGGGACCCGGCTTCATCGCGTCAACGTCGGCGCCCCTCAAGAGAAAGCGTCAAAACTGGTAAGGTCAAGGTATCTAAACGGGGCCCCGGATGGATCACCTGGACGGATGGGCTCCGAGCCGCTAGCGTGCGGCCACCCAATCACAAGACGCGCGTGTCATTATGTCCCCTATATCCCGCCCTTCCGGGCGCGCCCCCGACCAGCTTCGGCCCATCAGTCTGGAAACGATGGTCAGCAAGCACGCCGAAGGGTCCTGCCTGGTCCGATTCGGCGATACGCATGTCTTGTGCATGGCGTCGGTCGAGTCCCGCGTGCCCCCTTTCCTGAAAAATACCGGCAAAGGCTGGGTTACGGCGGAATACGGCATGCTGCCGCGGTCGACCGATACCCGCACCGACCGTGAGGCCGCGCGCGGCCGCCAGACCGGCCGGACCCAAGAGATCCAGCGGCTGATCGGCCGCAGCTTTCGCGCGGTCACCGATCTGCGGGCCCTTGGCGAATTCCAGGTCAAGGTCGATTGCGATGTCATTCAGGCCGATGGCGGCACCCGGACGGCGTCGGTGACCGGCGGCTATGTCGCCTTGGCGCTGGCATTTAATCATATGGTGCGAATCGGGGCCATTCCCAAGTCTCCCCTGACCGGACAAGTGGCGGCCGTGTCCTGCGGCCTGTGGAAGGGTGCGCCGCTGCTCGATCTGGACTATGCCGAAGACAGCACCGCCGGCGCCGATGCCAATTTCGTCATGACCGACGCCATGGGAATCGTCGAGATCCAGGGCACCGCCGAAGCCGACCCGTTCGCCGAGTCGGAATTTCTGGCGCTGCTGGCTTTGGCCAAGAAAGGCATTGCCGAACTGGCCGCCCTGCAGGAAGCCGCCATCGCCGAGGCGGCCCCCTGAGTTCAGGCGTTTGACGGCGTCAGGATCCGTCGCGAAGCACCCTGATCAGGCTGGAGGTGTCATTGCGGTTGCCGCCCTTGGCCTGAACATGGGCATAGAATTGATCGACCAGGGCCGTGACCGGCACCCGGGCACCGTTGCGGCGCGATTCCTCGAAGACGATCGAGAGATCTTTGCGCATCCAGTCGACCGCGAAGCCGAAATCGAACTTGTCCTGCAGCATGGTCGAACCGCGGTTGTCCATCTGCCAGGACTGTGCGGCCCCCTTGGAAATGACCTCGAGCACCTTCTCGCCGTCCAGCCCTGCTTTCTGGGCGAAATTGAGCCCCTCGGACAATGCCTGGACCAGCCCGGCGATGCAGATCTGATTGACCATCTTGGTCAATTGGCCGCTTCCGGCCTCGCCCATCAGGACGCAGGATTTGGCGAAGCAGTCGATGACGGGTTTGACCCGGTCGAAGCTTGCCTCATCACCGCCGCACATGACCGTCAGTGCGCCGTTTTCGGCGCCGGCCTGCCCGCCGGACACCGGCGCGTCAATAAAGCCGATCTGGGCTTGTCGGCACCGCTCGGCCAGTTCGCGCGCCAGCTCGGCCGATGCGGTGGTGTGGTCGACCAAAACCGATCCGGCGGCCATACCGGCCAGCGCGCCGTCATCGCCGTAAACCACCGAGCGGACATCGTCGTCGTTGCCCACGCACATGAAGACGATGTCGCACCCCTTGGCCGCGGCGGCCGGGGCGGCGGCCGCTGTCAGGCCGTGCTCCTTGGCGATGGCGTCGGCTTTGGATGCGGTTCTGTTATAGATCGTGACCTCATGGCCGCCCTTGGCCAGGTGGCGCGCCATCGGCGCCCCCATCACGCCCATACCCAAGAATGCTGTTTTCATCGAAGATCCCTCGTTTGCCGTATTGTTTCTCAACCGGATGGAATTATGGATCGCCGGGATCGGTTGGCCCGGTTACGCGTCCCGTTACACGACGAAGCATAATCGTGATCACGAGGGTATCATAGGATCGCGGGGTGTTCCGAACCCGAGGCTTTCGTGGCCGTGCGATCCGCGCTAAAGCCTGTGCTCGTATATCAGATTTGGAGGACGACTCTATGGCCCGACGGTTTGCCGGCGACACCCTCGTCATTGCCAGCCACAATCCAGGCAAAGTGTCGGAGATTGCCGATCTTCTGAAAGATCGGGTCGGGCGCTTTCCAAGCGCTGCCGATCTCGACCTGCCGGAACCCGAAGAAACGGGCGTCACCTTTGTCGAGAATGCGGTCTTGAAGGCGAAAGCCGCCGCCGAGGCCTCGGGCCTGCCGGCGCTGGCCGATGATAGCGGTCTGTCGGTGACGGCCCTGGGCGGCGCACCGGGGTTGTATTCGGCACGCTGGGCGGTAACACCGGACGGCCGCCGGGATTTCGCCCATGCCATGGAACGGGTCAGGCGTGAACTGATCGAGGCTGTCGGCGTGCATGGCGATCATTCGGCGTCTTTTCTTTGCGCGCTGGCGATCGTGTGGCCGGAGGGCGATGCCGAGGCCGTCGTCGGCCGAGTGGACGGAAAACTGGTGTTTCCGCCGCGCGGGCTGAGCGGCTTTGGCTATGATCCGATCTTTCTGCCCGACGGGCACCGGCTCACCTTTGGCGAGATGGAGCCCGGCGCCAAACATGCCATCAGCCACCGCGCCGATGCGTTCAACAAGATCCGCGACTTGTGTTTCGGGGCCGCCGGATGACACGGCCAAGTCCCGATATTCAGACGGCGGGGCCGTCCGAAGGTGCGTCCGGCGGGTTGGAGGCGCCTGACGGCTTTGCGATTTACGTCCATTGGCCGTTCTGTGCGGCCAAATGCCCGTATTGCGATTTCAACAGCCATGTTCGCGCCGAGATCGATCACCGGGCCTGGGCCGATGCGCTGACGGCGGAACTGGCCCATTTCGCCCGTGAGACCGGGGGCAGACGCGTCGACTCGATTTTTTTCGGCGGCGGGACCCCGTCGTTGATGGCGCCGGCCAGCGTCGCTGCCGTGATCGACGCCATTGATCGGCGCTGGCGGCTTGCGCCCGATGTGGAAATCACGCTCGAAGCCAATCCGACCTCGGTCGAGGCTTCGCGGTTCGAAGGCTTTCGATCAGCCGGCATCAACCGCGTGTCTCTGGGCGTGCAATCGCTGGTCGATGCGGATCTTGCAGCGCTTGGGCGTATGCATAGTGCGGCCGAAGCCCTGGCGGCGGTCGATGTGGCGGCCCGGCATTTCGATCGGTTCAGTTTCGACCTGATCTATGGCCGGCCGGGCCAAACGGTGGATGCGTGGGCCGACGAGTTGTCGACGGCCATCGCGCGGATGGGCGGCCATGCCTCGGCCTATCAATTGACGATCGAGCCCAACACCGTTTTCGCCGGGCGGTTTCGCCGGGGCGAACTGGCGATGCCGGATGACGAGACCCAGGCCCGTTTGTTTGAAACCACCCGCGCCCTTCTCGCCGCGTCGGGTCGGCCGGCCTATGAGATCTCGAACCACGCCCGGCCCGGGCAGGAATGCCGGCACAATCTCGTTTACTGGCGCTATGGCGATTATATTGGTGTGGGGCCGGGCGCTCATGGGCGGTTGACCCTGGCCGACGGGCGGTTCGGGACGCGTACCCATCGGGCGCCGGAGATCTGGCTGGATCGCGTACAAACCTATGGGCACGGTGAGCATAAGCGTGAGCCGATTGCGCCCGGCGACCAGATCGCCGAAGCATTGATGATGGGGTTGAGGCTGACCGAAGGTGTTCCGCTCGCCCGGTTGGCCCGTTGCGCTGGGGTGCCGGCCGCGACCGTTCTCGATGGGCGGGCTGTTCGCGCCATGACCGAGGGCGGCTATCTGGTGCCGTCAACCGACCGTCTCATCGCCACCGAAGCAGGGCAAGCCGTCCTGGACTCGGTACTGGCACGCCTTCTGGCCTAAGTCCGCCGGCGGTTGCGGGTAGCGGTCCAAGGGGTTCGCGATGCCGATCCGAAACCTTTAGTTTGAAACTAATTGGAATGTTTCATACTATGATCCTGCGCCTCAAAAATCGCGCATATGGCACCTGAACCCGCGTGGAAGTACAAGATGATGATCCCTGCGAGACTTATCGGCGGCTTCGTCGCGGCCGTCACCATGGCGCTTTTCGTGGCGGCGCCGGCTGCGGCCGACCTGTTGGTGACGCCGACGAACCTGGTTTTCGACCACCGGGAGCGTGGCGCGACCCTGCAATTGGTGAACACCGGTTCGATCGAGCGCACCTATCGAATCGAATGGCGCGATATGGACGCCGCCGCCGGTGGCGAGTTCACACCGGCACCGGCCGGCGAGGCCCGTCGTCTGGCCGATTTCGTCCGGTTCTCGCCGCGCCAGGTGACGCTGGCGCCGGGAGAACAGCAGAGTGTCCGGCTGTTGGCGGATACGCCGGGCGATCTGACCTCGGGGTCCTATCGTTCGTATCTGCGATTCGCGGCACAGCGGGCGGCGCCCGAGGCGCTGGCGGCGGTCGAGACCGAAGGCGCCACCGGCCTGCGGGTGGACTTGGCAATCTCCGTTCGGGTGCCGGTAACCCTCCATAACCGCACCAGTCCCTGATCGCGCCGGGCCGTGTCGGGCGCCAACAATAACCGGGTCGCCGCAATGGCGCTGCGCCGGAGCCCCCGGATTCCGGGGAGTCTGGCGGCAGGCGCATTGATGCTGGCGTTTTCGGCCGATTGGGCCGCGGCGGACATCCCGGAATCGCTGGACCCTGCTACCGCGGAAGACCTGATCGTCGAATTGCGGCTGGGTGACCAGCTTTTGGCCGACGCCTTTGCCGGGGTGCTGGCGCAGGACCGGATCTTTTTGCCGGCGGCGGAACTGGCCGGCCATCTTCAGATTACAGCCGATCTCGACGCTTCGGCAGAGCGGCTGGAAGGCAATATTCTGGGCCCCGACGAGCGGTTCGTCGTCGACATCCCCGAGCGGCGGGTCGAATCGGGCGATCGAACACGCATGCTCGATGCCGAGGATGCGTTCATGTATTTCGGCGATCTGCATATCAGCGAGGACGTCCTGGCCTATCTATGGGATGTCGGGGTCGACCTCGACACCAGTGCCCTGCGATTGACCCTGACCGGCGGCGACCGGCTGCCGATCCGCCTGATGGCCGACCGGGAAGACCAGCGCGCCCGATTGGCGGCCCGGCCCGAAGCGCCGGAAGACTATGAATTGATCGAGAATCCCGAACGCATGCTGGGGCCGGTGGTCGGCGACCTCAGTTTAAATCTGTCGGTCGATGACAGCGGCGAGCTGCGCACGTCGCATACCCTGCGCGCCGTTGGCGATATCGCCTATGGAACGGGAGACCTGTTCCTGTCGGGGGATTTGGACGATCCGGTACGGTCGGTTCGCTTCACTTATACCAAGGTGGGCGCCCAGGCGGATCTGTTCGGCCTGACCAGTCTGCGCCGGGTCGAGGTCGGCGATGTGTCCACGCCGTCGATCCCGCTGGCCGGCGGCGGGGGCGGGGGTGCCGGCGTGGTCCTGGGATCGTCGCCGACGGGCCGGCGCCCGGGCGCGGATCGGGTCGATTTCGACGGGACGGCCACGCCGGGCCACGAGGTCGAGCTTTATCTGAACAACACATTGGTCGATTTCCAGACGGTCGGCGACGACGGCCGGTATCTTTTTGACGACGTGCTGCTGTCGCCGGGCACCAACGAGGTGCGCATCCTGACATTCGGGCCCGACGGCAGTATCGATGAGCAGACCGATAACGTGTTCGCCGGCACCGGCATGCTGGCGCCGGGCGCGGTTTCCTGGCGGGCGGGCCTGGTCACCGGCGGTGCCGATGTCGCCGATCATTTGGGGCTTGGCCCCCAATCAACCGGCGGCGGTTCCGATGGCGGCGAACTGGCCGGCGCGGTCGAGGTCGATTACGGCGTCACCGATTGGCTGACAATCGCCGCCGTCGCCGGCCGTCTGGTCCATTCCGCCAATGCGCCGGACCGGCTTGGGGCAACCGGCGAGTTCGTGTCGGTGGGCGCGCGCACCAATGTCGGGCCGGTGTATTTTTCGACCGAGGCGACGGTGTCCGGCGATGGCGGCTATGCGCTTAGGCTCGAGGGCGAGACGGAGGTCTACGGGCTGACGTTCACCGGCGGTCACACATGGTATGCCGATTTCGAGAGCCCCGGCAGCGGGTACGGTGAGACGGCGCGGGTTCATGAGACCACGGCGGGGCTGCGGGTGCCGATGAATTGGATGCCGCTGGATTTCAACGATTTGGTCTTGAGCGGATCCCGCACGCAGCGGCGCGATGGTCTGGTGGCGCTGAACGCCTCAGCCAATACCGGGTTGCGGATCGGCCCGGTCTCGGTCGCGACCGGGGTCAGCCACGAGGATCGGCAGGGCCGCGACGGCCGGTCGAGCCGGACCAGCGGCCAGACCACGCTTGGCGCCCGGTTCGATCGGTTCACGCTGCGCGGCCGCCTTGAATACGATCTTGCGCCGTTGGAATTGACCACCGGCACCGCATCGGCGCGCTATTCCTATCCGGGTTGGCCCTCGATCGAGGCCAGCGTCAGCAACGGGTTCCAGGACAACCGGTTCGTCGCCCGGCTCCGGGCCGGGCATAGCTGGGATTTCGACTGGGGACGGCTATCGGCCAGCGGCAGCGTCGACAGCGAGGGCAACCTGTCGGCCGGTATCGGCCTGACAACCGCGATCGGTCCCGACCCGCGCGGCGGGGTCCTGATGCGCCGCGACAGCCTGGCCGGCGGGGGCATCGTCCATGCCCGCGTGTTCGAGGATGTCAGCGGCACGGGGACCTATGACCCGGCGCAGGACCGGCTGATCGAGAAGGCCGGGCTCGAGATCGACCATCGCGGCGACGACCGCTATCGAACGGATGCGGCCGGTGAACTCGTTCGCGGCGGCCTGCCGGCCCATCGGCGCACCAATGTTGCGCTCGATGTCGGCACGTTGGAAAACCCGTTTCTGCAGCCTGCCCGCGAGGGGGTATCGTTTTACCCCCGGCCGGGCGCCGTTACCCGGGTCGATCTGCCGGTCACCGAAACGGGCGAGATCGAGGGGCGCGTCTATGTGGAAGACGCAGCCGGGAACCGTTCCCCGCAAAGCGGTGTGCGGATCGAAATCGTCGATGCCGGCGACGCCGTGGTCGCCAGCGCGGTGTCCAGCCTGGAGGGGATCTACTACATCCCCGGCATCCCGCCCGGCCAGTATCGACTGCGCATTGCGCCCGACAACCGATTCGCCAATGACCCGGTAACCTTCGCGCAAGAGCGAATCACCGTGTCGACCGACGATCCGTTCATGGGCGGGCTCGATGTGTTGATCGCGCAAGGGACGTAATGGGCCCGAATGTGTTGGATTCGCCGCCTTATCGCCCCAAAATTGCCGCGAATTTTAACCAAGGGCTTGCGAAAACATTAGAAAGCGATTAAACATCATAGGAATGGTTGTTGATCCAATTTAACGGGGAGTTGCTATTATGACAGTAAGAAAGAATGTTCGACGCCTGACTCTCGTCTCGGGAGCAGGTTTGGCATTGGCGGTCGCGTCTGTGGCTGGCTTGGCAAGTGCAAGCTCCACAATGGGTGGCACGATGGGAGCCACTGGCTCATTGGTGAATAATGCAGACCCGTTGGGTGATGTAGAGGTTACCGTCGGCGACATTGGGCTTGGGACGATAAATATTATCGATAATGATGTTACACAGTTCAGCCCCCCTTCGGGATTTCAAAATCCTTATCTTTGCGCTGTAACCTTGGATCACGCGGACAATATCACAGTCTCAGGTGGCCAAGAAAACTGTGAAGTAGGTGAAGGCGGATCCGCTCAAAGTGGCGAAATTGACGTCTCAGGAACCGAGCAAGGGCAAACTTGGGAACTGGCAATAAGCGACGCAAGTAATGATGAAGAATTGACTTCCAATAATGGTGGGTCGGCCAGTAGTAGTAGCTTTGTAAATTTAAATTCAGACTCAGAGGGACCAACAGTTCCGTTCAGTTTGAATTTAAATGAATATGCGACTGAATACACCAACGATAAGACGCTGAAAGTTGGTGGAGGCTATATTGTTCCAGAAGGCTTGGGCGACAATGCGGACTTGAATGCAAATCTAAATGTAGTGGTAACATTTACCTTTAATTAGAATCGCAGAATTTCCCCACCCCTAATCGAATTTCGATGGGGTGGGTTACCCGCTGGGACTTGAATGCTGGTATCATTAAACATCTTGGCAAAGCGTGCTGCAGCGGCAGTCATAAGCTTATTCATGGTGGTTTTGGCCGGGGCGCACAATCCTGGCTCTGCTGATTCCGATGAACGAAGTGTGTCAAGCTCCATTGATGGTAACTTCGACTTAGTGGAATCTTCGCATTTGGAGACAATACGAACGCTATATCTTGGGCGTTTTGCATTGATAAACACTGGTGAATTGGAGCGATGTGAGATATTCATCGATACGGGAACGTTCGGAAAAGAAAATGGGCAAGAATCGCCTGACCCTCAATGCAATTCTATTGAGATAATTGAACCTCCAATGCCGGGAGTTATTAGGTATTCTGGTAACATGTCCAATATATTATTCAACGACCGAGTAATATTGCTTGATAATAACGTCGGCTGGCTTATCCCGACAATAGAGCATATGGAACAGGAAAATATTGTTTTGTTTGGAGGAACACTGTTCATTAACGACATGATCGAATTCGATCGCGACAAAATAATACCGATTTCAGCAACAGTCGAAGTTGAGTTTGAGTTTTCGCACAATAATTAGATAATGATATGTAAAATTAGAATCTATGTGCAGCTAAGCCCCGAAAAGTTAGCAGTCGATTTATGGGAATTGGGAAATGCGGTTACGCTTTGTGCTGGTCACTACGGCTACTCTTTTGATGGTAGGCACTCCAACGGCAGCTGAGGCGAACCTGCAGGTGACGCCGACGCGTGTCGTAATCGATAGTAGCGACCAATCGACAACTCTGGAAGTTACGAACACCGACACTGTTCCCAGGACCTATCAAATCGAATGGCGGGATTTGAGGCCGCAGGACGGTGCAGCAAGCCCGCCTGGGGAAACACAGCGTCCACAGGATTTTGTCCGCTACTCACCAAGACAGGTGACACTGTCGCCCGGTGAAAGTCAGAATGTCCGCCTCCTTGTTCAAGCCCCAGCAAATCTTACTACGGGTGAATATCGAGCATTTATGCATTTCGCCGCACAGCCCGTCGCCGCTGAACTGCGTGCTGACCAGTCCGGATCGCCAAGCGGACCACAGATCAATCTGAATGTTTCGATGTCCGTTCCCATAGCGATCCAAATTGGGAACTAGGTCTCGTGGAACTACGGGAGGCAACAATGGTGTCCGCAGGCCGCGGTTGTATCGCTACGTCTGCCAAACTATCGCCTATCTCGCTAATGGTAGCCGTGTTTCTAATTGGCACAGGCATTGCCCATGCCGACACAACTGACTACATCCGCGAGCAAATGGATGCCCATTTCACCTTGCTCGAAAAAATCCAAGTTCTCCAGAATCGTGACCTAAACTTCGGCGCCATTGCGTTCGGCGGGCAGACGGTCACCGGTGTGTGCCGCATCATCCTAGACCCAACCGATGGGGCATCGGCAACCAGAACGATTGGCGAGTCCAGTTCGCGCGATTGCGCCAACGCCACCCTGGTTGGCGACGGCGCGTCGATCGGCGAGCTGGTCTATGACGGCAGCGTCGGCGAGGTCACGGTCCCGGACGAGGATCTGCCGTTCGCCGGAGTCGATGCGTGGTTGCGCCCCGCGATTCATCATGACGCCGGCGAGAAGAAGGTGTTCGTGGGCGGGGAATTGCGTCTCGACGCCGATCGCCGCGACCAAGGGTTGAACGAAGGCCGCTATACGGTCACGATCGATGTCGACCTTCACTATCCGCATCTGGAGTAGGCGGGCATGGTGGTGTCCGGCCCCGCAAAAGCGGCCCG
>LFIK01000534.1_pt1 | contig 28474 bp, 22 predicted proteins | sample 643401 | NCBI WGS metagenome assembly LFIK01 (sample SAMN03777447, study PRJNA286221) | soda lake metagenome | biome: soda lake; feature: Kulunda steppe; material: water; isolation source: sample T5-Br brine of Lake Tanatar-5 | place: Russia: Kulunda steppe | collected 2010-07
GCGATCACGCCGATGGAGGCGATGCCGATCATCAGCAGGATGCACTGCATGGCGTCCACGTAGGCGACCGCCCGAAGCCCCCCGGAAGCCACGTAGAACAGCACCACCGCCGAGAGCAGCCACATGCCAACCTCAACACCCAGCGCACCATCCGTGAGCACGTTGAACAGAAAGCCCGAAGCACGGAGCTGGATGCCCAGGTAAGGCACGGCAAAGATCAGTGCCACGATCAGAATCAGCATGCGGATGGACTCGGAGTGGAAATAATCCGAGAACATCTCGCCGGGGGTAACATACCCCCAGCGTTTGCCGATCATCCATTGACGCTTGAGGAACACCATACCGGTGAACGGAATGGTGATGGCATAGAACGAGGCGTAAGCGTATTGCAGCCCGTCTACGTAGATCAGCCCGGGATGACCGACGAACGTCCAACCCGAGAACGATGTGGCGGTCGCCGCCAGCATGAACACCCACATGCTGACCTGCCGACCGGCAACGAAGTAGTCACTTGCTGTGCGCGCCCAGAGCGCACCCTTGATGCCCCAGAAAATACAGTAGGACCAGTAAAGTCCAACGAATATGAGTAGCCACCAGGCCATTGCTGACATGAGATTCTCCCCCTCCGCATTCTTATCTTGGTCCGTGGCGGATGGGATCCGCCGCGGCGCCTGCACTTTTCAGCAAGTGCTGATGGCTGCCGCGGTCGCACCTGGATCAGTGGGAACGCCTGGACGAAAACGCGGCAAACAATCCGCACTTCCTGAAAGGCTAGTCGTTGTCAAGGCGAATATCATGCCGGCCACGCAGAAAACCCCCGGATCAGGCCATTTCCCGTTCGTCTGAGACCGAAAAACGCAAGACAAAATGTCTCAGCACTTACCCGCAGGCCTGGCATTTGTGAAGATGGGTAACACTACTTCCCGCCCGGTTTGGCAAGTCAGGTGCTTACGCGATAATGGGGACAAGAGTGAGCTTTCCCGTAAAACGAAAACCAGCTCGCGAGAACCGGCAACTCAAGGAGCGATGCCGCCATGCATTACGGCGACAAGGAAACCGCACCATCGGGCTTTCAGCATCTACCGGACGCTGCCCTGCAGGCCTTGCTGGCAGCGTCCGAACAGACCGATCTGGAGCCGGGCGGGCGGATCGAGGAGGTCGCAGGGGATAACGAGCTGCTGATTCTCTGGCGTGGCGTGGTGGAACTGCGCGCATCCGCTGGCGGGCGGCAGCGATTCGGGCCGGGACTGGTGCTCGGTCTGGACCGCTACCTGGAACAGGAAAGCACCTACTACGACTCCGCCGTCGTCCTTCGCCCGGGTAGGCTGCTGCGCCTGCCTTTTGAGCACGTCCGCACCCTGGAGTCCGAGTATCCGGAGATTTCCGCAACACTGAATCGCATTATCAGCGGCCGCATTCGTGAACATGACTTGCAGGACGACGGCGGGCCGCGTGGTGCGCTGGCGCACACGGTGGCCCGGGTGATGAATGCCCCACTGGCGAGTTGCACCGCAGAGTGGACCTTGGCTGAGGCCTTCCGGGCCATGCATGAACGCAATATCGGCAGCCTCGGCGTCCTGGACGCCGAGGGCCACCTGCAGGGCGTGGTGACCCTGGCCAGCCTGGCGCATGCCATGCTGGTCGACAGCGCCACCCCCGAAGACGCGGTCACGACTGCCTGTCAGGGCGCTGAGACGGTGACACCGGATACACCTCTGTGGCGGGCGGAGGCCCTGCAAAAGCGAAGCCGCGTGAAATACCTGGTGGTGGTGGACCAACAGCGGCCGGTGGGCATGCTGTCACAAACCAATATCCTGCAGGCGTTGCTCGCTCAACAGAACGCCCTCCTCGACCAGATCATGGCCTGTGATTCGCCGGCGGCACTGCGTCGACTCTACGACAACGTGGCGACCGTGGCGCGCGATGCATGGCTGCGCAACCGCGACGCAAACCGGGCGGTACTGCTGCTCAGCGATTTTCATCTGGCAATCCAGCGCCGCTGCGCGGAGCTGACGCTGAAGGAACTGGATGATGAAGGGCTGGGGAACCCGCCGCGCGCCTACGCGCTGATCATCATGGGTTCGGGCGGCCGGCGGGAAATGCTGCTCAACCCCGATCAGGACAATGCCATTATTCTGGACGACGATGGCGGTAGCCTGTCGGCGGACGAGAAGCACTGGTTCGAGACCTTCACTGACCGCTTCAATCGCAATCTGGATGCCGCCGGCTACATCCTGTGCCCCGGCGACATCATGGCGCGCAATCCGGCCTATCAGAAAACTCTGGGCGAGTGGTGTCGACAGATCGACCACATTGCCAGACACCCGAACGAGAAAGTGGCTCGCTGGGCCAATATCATGATGGACTTCGATCTCCTCTATGGTGATGCCAGGCTATACAGCAAACTCTGGAGCCATATCCTCGCCACCGTGGCCGAGCGGCCACGCCTGCTGCGCTTCATGGCGCGCGACGATGCCGAGGGCAGCCCGGCCATTGGCCTGTTTCGGCGTCTGTTAACCACCGATAATGACAATACCGGCAGCCGGGTGGACGTGAAACGCCAGGGCTTGCGCCTGATCGACAACGCCGCCCGGATCTTCGCCCTCAGCGCGGGGATCAGCGACACCAATACGCTTGAGCGGCTGCGCGGCCTGGTGCGCCAGGGCGTACTCGACGCAGACTTTGTGGATACCGTCGTCGCGGCCCAGGCGGAACTGATGGACCTGCTGCTGGATCACCAGATCAGGCAGGCCGAAAATGGCGAGGAACCGGACAAGAAGATCCGTACCGACAGTCTGGATCCGCTGGCCCTGGAAAGCCTGCGCATGAGCATGCACGCGGTCAAACGGTTTCAGAATGCGCTGCAGGCGCGCTTCGGGCTGTAGCACAGATTCGGCAGCCGGCGCAGACTGGTAACAAACAAGACGGAATGCCGCAGACACGATAACAATGACTTACGGGGGAGCCGATGTCCGAGAATCCAAGCAAACATATTCTGATCGTGGATGACGAGCCGAACATCGTGCTCTCGCTGGAGTTCCTGATGCGGCGCCGGGGCTATGAAGTCAGCACCGCCAGCGATGGCGACGAGGCCTTGGCGGCCATCGAGAAGCGGAAACCGGACCTGCTGCTACTCGACGTCATGATGCCACGCAAGGACGGCTATCAAGTCTGTCAGATCCTGCGCGAGCGAGAGGACACCGCGGATCTGCGGATCATCATGCTGACGGCCCGAGGTCGCGACGTGGAACGGGAAAAGGGTCTGTCTCTTGGCGCAGACGACTACATCACGAAGCCCTTTTCCACCCAGGATGTTGTGACGAAGGTACGTCAGCTACTGGGCGACACGTGACTGCCTCCGCACGCAGACTCCCGGCCCGGCTACTGCTGTGGCTGGTCTTTGCGTGCCTGGGCCTGGCGCTGCTGCTGCTGACCGCGCTGCTCGTTGCCGCCATCTGGCCGGCCCTGGAAACCACCCAGCAACAAACCCGTGGCCTGTTCCTGACAGTCTTCGCGGCCGGCGCCGGGATCTTCCTGCTGGCCCTGGTCTTTGCACTCATCGATTACTGTCTGGTGCGGCCGCTGGCCGCGCTGTCCCGTGGCACCGCCATCATGCGCCAGGCCCATGCACCGCATGAGCTGGAGGTTCCCAGTCACCACATGCTTGGTGATCTACCCGGGCAACTGCAGGCCCTGGGGACCGAGCTTTACGCCTGCCGGCGCGAAGTGACCAAGGCGATGTCCGCGGGCGCCGCCGATACCGAAGATCAGAAGGTACGGCTGGAGACGGTATTGCGCGGTATACGCGAGGGTGTGGTGGTCTGCGACTACGCCGGGCGTATCCTGCTCTACAATCCGGCGGCGGTTGCCATCCTCGACGGCACCGAGGCCATCGGCCTGGGACGATCGCTGTACGCGATCTGGGCACGCACCCCAGTGGAGCAGACCCTGCAATTGCTGCAACGGCGCTGCGAGGACGACCCCGAGGCCGAGCGCGAGGCGGAGTTTGTCTGTACCACCCTGAATGACGGGCTCCTGCTGCACTGTCGCATGAGTCTGCTGCCAGCAGATTCCCCCCTGCACTCGACGTTCCTGCTGTCATTCGACGATGTCACCCGCAAGGTTCACGCCCTGTCCCGCCGCGACCAGATGCTGCGCGAAGCCGTTGAATCACTGCGCGCGCCACTGGCAAACCTGCGCGCCGCGGCCGAAAACATCGTGCTGGAAACCGATCTGCATGAAAACGACCGCCGACGGTTCGAGGAACTGATCGCCCGCGAGAGCCGGGAACTCAGTCGTCGCTTCGACCACATGGCCAACGAAAGCCAGCGCTTCGTTTCCGCACCCTGGACCATGGCCGACATCCAGTCGTCGGACCTGATCACCAGCGTCCGGCTTCGCGGTGGCGCCGAACTTCCGCGGCTGAGAGAACGCGGAATCCCGCTCTGGCTGCATGCGGAAATCCATTCGGTGAGCATGGTGCTGGATCACCTGCTGAGCCGGCTGCGCCGGGACCATCGGGTCCGCGCGGCGCTGATTGAAGCCATGCTCGGTGATCAGCGCGTCTATCTCGAGATTCTCTGGAGCGGACCACCGGTGGCCGCCGCCACCCTGGATCACTGGCTGTCCGAACCCTTGCCGGCGCTCACTGGTGCCAGCACCGCACAGGAGGTGCTGGAACGCCATGGCAGCACCGCCTGGAGCCGGCCGCATCCGGCCATGCGCAATCGCGCCCTGTTGCGGCTGCCACTGCCTGCCTCCCAACGCCAATGGCAGACACCGACACCGGCACCACCAGCCCGCCCGGAATTCTACGATTTCTCTCTTACCGACCAGGACGCTGATCTGGATGTTCTGGCACAGCAGCGCCTAGATCGGTTGAACTTCGTCGTGTTCGACACCGAAACCACCGGCCTGTCGCCATCCGCAGGAGACGAAATCATTTCGCTTGCCGGAGTGCGGGTCATGAACGGCCGTATACTGCACGGCGAAACCTTTGACCGCCTTATCAACCCGGGGCGGCCCATTCCGCGCAGCTCGACCCGCTTCCATGGCATAACCGACCAGCAGGTGGCCGAGAAGCCCGGCATCGATCAGGTGCTGCCGCAATTTCATGCCTTCGTCGATGGCGCGGTGCTGGTTGCCCACAACGCGGCCTTCGACATGAAATTCCTGCGGCTGAAAGAGGAAAGCTGCGGCGTGCGCTTTGACAACCCGGTGCTGGACACCTTGCTGCTGTCGGTTTTTCTGCACGACCATACGCCGGAACACACGCTGGAGAGCATCGCCTGGCGTCTGGGTGTGGAGGTGTCGGGCCGACATACGGCATTGGGCGACGCGATGGTCACGGCCGGCATATTCACCCGCTTGATTGAACTGCTGGCGGCACGGGATATCCTGACCCTGGAGCAGGCCCTGCATGCGGCCGGCCGCATGGTGGAGGTCCGGCGCCGGCAAGGGGCTTTCTGAGGCGGCCGGCCATGCCGTCACGGGAACGCCCGCATACGAAGGGAGACGCAGGCCATGACGGACGGTGCACGGCGTCGACGGGAACGGCTGATCGCCCTGTTTATCCTGGGCGTATTCGCCTTCAACTACCCGTTGCTATCGCTGTTTGCGGTGGATGGGCAGATATTCGGCATCCCGTTGCTGGTGGCCTACCTGTTCGTGGCCTGGTGCGGATTCATCATTTTCACCTGGTGGATCATCGGTCGCGGCGAGCGCGGCAACGCGCGGCGGACGGGCCGCTCCTGACATGCTTCCACAATGGGCCATTCTTCTAACGCCGTTCCTCTATCTTGGCCTGCTGTTCGCCATCGCGTATTACGCGGATCGCCGCGCCTACACGTCGCGGTCGCTGGTCAGCAACCCCTACATCTACACCCTGTCCATCGCCGTCTACTGCACGGCATGGACGTTCTACGGCAGTGTCGGTCGTGCCGCCCAGGACGGTGTCAGCTTCCTTACCATCTACCTGGGGCCAACGCTGATGGCAGCCCTCTGGTGGCTGGTGCTGCGCAAGATGATTCGCATCAGCAAGGTGCACCGAATCACTTCCATTGCCGATTTCATCGCCTCGCGCTACGGCAAGAGCATGCTGCTTGGCGGCCTGGCGACATTCATCGCAGTGATCGGCATCACCCCATACATCGCGCTGCAGTTGAAAGCCGTGTCAGCCAGCTTCGACGTGCTACTGACCTTTCCCAATGCTGCCAATGCAGTGGGCGAGAGTGCCGCGCCCATCGTTCAGGACAAGGCCCTCTGGGTCGCCGTGGTACTGGCCGCCTTCTCGATCCTGTTCGGCACCCGGCACATCGATGCCACCGAACGCCTGGAAGGCATGGTGGTGGCCGTGGCCTTCGAGTCGGTAATCAAACTGCTGGCCTTTCTAGCGGTGGGCATTTTCGTCACCTTCATGCTGTTCAACGGCCCGGCAGATCTGTTTTCCCAGGCATCGGCCGTACCGGCGCTGCAGGAACTGCTGTCGTTTTCCGGCCTGCCCGGTGGCTACGGCAACTGGATGGCGCTGACCCTGCTGTCGATGGCAGCAATCATGTTCCTGCCGCGACAGTTCCAGGTCACCGTGGTGGAGAACGTCAACGAGGATCATCTCCGCACCGCAGCCTGGCTGTTTCCGCTCTATCTGCTGCTGATCAACCTGTTCGTGCTGCCGATCGCGGTGGCCGGCCTTCTGTACTTCGGTGACGGTTCCGTCGACCCGGACAACTTCGTCCTCGCGCTGCCACTGGCGGAAGGCCGCGACATGCTGGCCCTGTTCGTCTACCTGGGGGGCTTCTCCGCCGCCACCGGCATGGTCATCGTCGCCACCATTGCCCTGGCCATCATGGTCAGTAATGACCTGGTCATGCCCGCACTGCTGCGATTACAACACCTGCCGATCATCGAGCGCATCGGTCTGCAACGGCTGATCATCAATCTGCGCCGGATCATAATCGTCGCCCTGCTGTTGCTCGGCTACGCCTACTTCCGGCTGATTGCCGATGCCTACGCGCTGGTCAGCATCGGCCTAATTTCCTTCGTCGCCGTAGCCCAGTTCGCACCGCCAATCCTGATCGGCATGTACTGGAAGGGTGCCAGCCGGCTTGGTGCGCTGGTTGGCCTGGGCTCGGGCTTTCTGATCTGGCTCTACACCCTGTTCCTGCCATCGCTGGTAGAGCCAGGCTGGCTGCCCGCCAGCCTGGCCGAAGACGGGCCGTTTGGCATGGCCTGGTTGGCCCCGCACAGCCTGTTCGGACTGGAGGGCATGAGTCCCATCACGCATGCGCTGTTCTGGAGTTGGCTGTTCAACATCGGTGGCCTGATGCTGGTATCGCTGTATGACAGGCAGAGCAATATCGAACGCATCCAGGCAGCGCTGTTCGTGGATGTGTTCCTCCGCTCAGAGCGGGATTCGCGGTTCTGGCAGGGCACCACCAGCGTTGGCGACCTCAAGGCACTGCTCGCCCGCTTCATCGGACCACGCCAGGCGGCCGGCGCCATTCGCAGCTACAGCGCGCGACGCAAGCATCCGCTTCGACCCGACGACGAGGTGCCGGCGGAACTGCTGAACCAGGCGGAGCGCCTGCTGTCCGGCAATATCGGCTCGGCCTCAGCCCGGGTCATGGTGTCGTCCATCGTCAAGGGTGAGGCACTGACTTTCGAAGGCGTGATGGAACTGCTGGATGCCACCTCACAGGCCATCGAGTACAGCCACCGGCTGGAAGAGAAGTCGCAGGAACTGGAACACGCCACTGCCGAGCTGCGGGCTGCCAACGAGCGGCTGCAGGAACTGGACCGGCTTAAGGACGAGTTCGTCTCCATGGTCAGCCACGAACTGCGCACGCCGCTGACATCCATCCGTGCCTTCGCCGAAATCCTGCAGGACGATGCCGATGTGCCACGCCAGCAGCAGGAGGAATTCCTGAGCGTGATCGTCGCCGAAAGCGAGCGCCTCACCCGTCTGATCAACCAGGTCCTGGATCTGTCCAAGATCGAGAGCGGCTGGGGCGAGTGGCGACTGCGTGACCTGGAACTCGGCGAGATCGTGGATGCGGCGGTGCGCGCCACCTCCCAGCTATTCAGCGATCGACGGGTCGAGCTTTCGGTGCGCGCCCCTGACTATCCCTGCAACATCAAGGGCGACGCCGATCGTCTGATCCAGCTGGTGATCAATCTGCTGTCGAACGCAGTGAAGTTCACCGAACCGGAGCGTGGTGACGTCGAATTATCCTGGTCAAGGACACCGCGCGGCATCGAACTGCGAGTGCGCGACCATGGACCCGGGGTCGCGCCTGAGGAGCAGGCGCGCGTGTTCGAGAAATTCCATCAGATCAGTGACCAGCAGGCCGGCAAGCCCAAGGGCAGCGGTCTGGGCCTGGCCATATGCCGGCGCATCGCCGAATTGCACTGGGGCCATATCTCACTGGAAAGCACACCGGGTGAGGGTGCCACCTTCATCGTCCTGTTGCCGGAGGCCGGCGGCGAGCACTCGGATGTCCGCATCGGAGACCCGCCGCAGCGCGCCTGACCCGGCCCTGGGGAGAAACAGGCCAGACGCTCTGCAGGTCCATCCCTGTTGCGCTAACCAAGCCCGAGCAAATCCGGCACGGGCTGCAGGGTCTCCAGTTCCAGATCCGGACCGTCCGGCAGGCGTTCCGGAATTGCACCGCGGCGGTTGATCCAGGCCACGCGCATGCCGAAGGTGGCGGCGCCGGCCGCGTCCCAGGCATTCGAGGAATGGAACAGTATCTGCTCGGCCGGCAGGTCGAGGGCGTCGACAGCCAACTGGTACACCCGCGGATCGGGTTTGTAGATCTGCAGGGACTCCACCGACAGGATCCGATCCAGACTATTGTCCAGTCCCGCGCTGCGGCTTGCATGGCGCAAGGTCGCCTCGGTGCCGTTGGACAGGATCGCGGTGGGCAGGCCGCCGTCACGCAAACGCTGCAGCACTCCCGGCACTTCCGGATAACAGGACAGCTCGCGATAGGCGTCCAGCAGGTCCCGGGTCAGCGGCTGATCGTCGATGGCATAGCTGTCCATGGCGTATTCCAGCGCATCGGCAGTCAGCGTATCGAAGTCCACATAGCGGCCCATCAGGCTACGCAGCCAGGTGTACTCGAGCTGTTTCTGGCGCCACAGAGCGCTCATGGCCTGCGCCTGACCACCAATCCGCTGGCGGTGTCCAGCGACTGCAGAGTGCACATCGAACAGCGTGCCATATGCGTCGAACACACAGGCACGGATGGGTTTCTCGGCGATATTCCAGCTCATGCTGTCCTCCCCTCGGCCCCGACGTCACCAGGCCCTGACAAAAAACCCCGCATTTTGCGGGGTCTGGGCATGCCTTGCGTCGGGCGGCGAGATCAGGCTTCGGCTTCTTCCACCGCCTTCATGCTGAGACGGACACGCCCCTGGCGGTCGACCTCCAGCACCTTGACGCGCACCACATCCCCCTCGTTGAGCTTATCAGCAACGTTCTCCACCCGCTCATTGGAGATCTGGGAGATGTGTACCAGACCGTCCTTGCCCGGAAGGATGCTGACGAAGGCGCCGAAATCCATCAGCTTGACCACGCGCCCCTCGTAGATCCGACCCACCTCGACGTCGGCGGTCAGCAGTTCCACCCGACGACGGGCTTCTTCGCCGGCCGCCTTGTCCACCGAGGCGATGGTCACGGTGCCGTCGTCCTTGATGTCGATACTGGCGCCGGTTTCTTCGGTCAGGGACCGAATGGTAGCGCCACCCTTGCCGATCACGTCGCGGATCTTTTCCGGATCAATGCGGATGGTGAGCATGCGCGGTGCATACTCGGACATTTCCGTCCGAGGCGTGGCAATCGCCTTGCCCATCTCGCCAAGAATATGCAGCCGTCCACTCTGAGCCTGCGCCAGCGCCTGCTCCATGATCTCGCGGGTGATGCCGTTGATCTTGATGTCCATCTGCAGCGCAGTAACACCCTTTTCGGTACCGGCCACCTTGAAGTCCATGTCACCCAGGTGATCTTCGTCACCGAGGATATCGGACAGCACTGCGAAGTCGTCGCCTTCCTTGATCAGGCCCATGGCGATACCGGCCACCGGCGCCTTGATCGGCACGCCGGCATCCATCAGGGCCAGCGAGGTGCCGCAGACCGTGGCCATGGAGCTGGACCCATTGGACTCGGTGATCTCGGAGACAATCCGAATCACGTAGGGGCAGTCTTCCGGCTGCGGCATGACGGCCATCACGCCGCGCTTGGCCAGCTTGCCATGGCCGATTTCACGACGCTTGGGCCCGCCCATGAAGCCAGCTTCACCGACACAGTAGGGCGGGAAGTTGTAGTGCAGCATGAAGGGTTCCTTGCGCTCCCCCTCAATGGCATCAATGATCTGGGCATCGCGACCGGTGCCGAGGGTGGCGACCACCACGGCCTGGGTTTCACCACGGGTGAAAATAGCCGAACCATGAGTCCGTGGCAGGGCACTGACCTTGATGTCGATGGGCCGCACGGTGGACTGGTCCCGACCATCGATCCGCGGCTCGCCTGCGATGATCCGGCCGCGCACGATCTTTTTCTCGGCGGCCTTGAAGGCGCCGGCCACGTCGTTGGCCGCACGACCGGCAGTGTCTTCGTCAACCAGTTCGTCGACAACCCGCTGACGCAGCGCGCCAACCTGATCACTCCGCTGCTGCTTGTCGGCGATGCTGTATGCAGCACGCAACTCGTCACCGATCATCGATTCGATGGCGTCGACCAGGGTCTGATCCTTCTCCAGGGGTTGCCAGTCCCAGCGCGGCTTGCCGGCTTCCGCAGCCAGCTCGTTGATCGCGGTGATCGCCTTCTGCATCTGTTCGTGGCCGAACAGCACCGCGCCCAGCATGACATCCTCGGGCAGTTCCCTGGCCTCGGATTCGACCATCAACACCGCATCGCTGGTACCCGCCACCACCAGATCCAGCTCGGAGGTCTCCAGGGTGCTGAAACTCGGGTTGAGCAGATACTCGCCATTGCGATAACCGACACGGGCGGCGCCAATGGGACCGTCGAACGGGATACCGGAAATTGCCAGCGCCGCCGAGGTTCCGATCAGGGCCGGAATGTCCGGATCCACATCCGGGTTCATCGAGATCACCGTGGCGATGACCTGCACCTCGTTGTAGAAGCCATCCGGAAACAACGGCCGGATCGGGCGATCGATCAACCGGCAGGTCAGGGTTTCCTTTTCGGAGGGACGCCCTTCCCGCTTGAAGAAACCGCCGGGGATCTTGCCCGCGGCATAGGTACGTTCCTGATAATTGACAGTCAGAGGGAGGAAGTCGCGCTGACCCGGCTCATCCTTCTTGCCCACCACGGTGACCAGAACCACCGTATCGGACATGTTGACCATGACGGCCCCGGTCGCCTGACGCGCGATGGCACCGGTTTCGAGGGTGACGGTGTGTTCACCGTACTGGAATGACTTGCTAACAGCTTCCACGTGCGAATTTCCTCTCTTGCACCTGCCAAAAAACGAGCGACGCGCCCCTGCGCGTCGCTCTCTTACTTACGGATGCCCAGGCTTTCGATGACGGTCTGGTAGCGGCCCTGGTCCTTGCGCTTAAGGTAATCCAGAAGCTTGCGGCGCTGATTGACCAGTTTCAGAAGGCCACGGCGGGAATGGTGATCCTGCTTGTGGTCAGCGAAGTGCTGGGTCAGATGGGTAATGCGGTTGGACAGCAGCGCGATCTGCACCTCCGGCGAGCCGGTGTCGGTCTCGCTGCGGCGGTAAGTCTGCACGATTTCTGCCTTCTGTTCGGCGTTCAATGACATCAAGATGCTCCCGATCGGTTCCATGCCGGATTTGCAAGGGCGCTCATTGTAGCCACGCACCCCCGGCGTCACAAGCTAAGCCGCGTTATTTTCAGTGATTTTTCCGCATCCGGAGGAACGCAGCGAAGACACCCCGGATACCAATTCTTCAATCGCTTCGCATCAACCGATGCGGTTGCAGCCGTCCATCATCAGCGACCCGCCCCATGCCGAGAAACCCGTCCGGCCCGAACACACGCACCAGACCCGGTTCCGGCAGCCCGGCAGTCCATACCGCCTGACCCTGGCAGAGAAAGCCGGCCGCATCCCTTGCCAGGCGTACGTCCGGCCAGCCCGATAGCCCGCGTTCCACAGGCAGCAGCTGCGCATCGAGCGCTGCCAGCCCACCGTCGGTGGCCAAGTCCTGCATCCGCTCGGCGCTGACCATTGCGTCCGCGGTGAACGGACCCAGCGCGGTACGACGCAGGCCAGTCACATGGGCACCACAGCCGAGATCCTGACCGATGCTTTCCACCAGCGATCTGACATAGGTGCCCTTGGAGCAGTGCACCGACAGCGCCAAACTATCCGAAGAGGGCCGCGACTCCAGTAGCAATTCATGCACGGTCACTGCCCGCGCCGGGCGCTCGACCTCGATACCCTGACGCGCCAGCTTGTACAGCCGCTGGCCCTGATGCTTCAGCGCCGAAACCATCGGCGGCACCTGAAGTATCGACCCGCGCAGCGCCTGCAGCGCCTGCTCAATGCGTGCGGCGTCAAGCGGCGGCACGGGCTGCCGCTGCAGGATCTCGCCATCGGCATCGCCACTATCGGTGGTCACGCCAAGCCGGCAGACCACCTGGTACCGCTTGTCGGCGTCCAGCAGGAAACCTGAAATCTTCGTCGCCTCGCCGAAACAGATCGGCAACATGCCGCTGGCCAGGGGATCTAGACTGCCGGTATGCCCCGCCTTGCGGGCATGGAAAAGGTGTTTCATCTGCTGCAGCGCGCGGTTGGAACTGATGCCCACCGCCTTGTCCAGCAAAAGAATGCCATCAACCCGGCGGCGGTCCGCTCGTTTAACCATCGAACAGACCCTATCGCTACCGGTTCTGGTCCGGTTCATCACCGTCATCGCCCCGATCCGAGGCCACCGCCCGATCGATCAGCTGGGTCAGATCGGCGCCGCGATCAAACACTTCGTCGTGCAGGAAGTGCAGTGCCGGCACCGTGCGCAAACGCATGGACCGACCCAGTTCGCGACGCAGGAAACCGGCGGCACCGTTCAGGATCTCGGCGGCCTCGCGCGAGGTGTCGGCATCGGCACCCAGCACGGTCATGTAAACCTTGGCATGCCCCATGTCGCGGCTGACCGTCACTTCCGAGACGGTCACCGAGCCCAGCCGGGGGTCACGCACCGCATCTCTGATCAGAGTCGCCAGCTCACGCTGAATCTGATCGGCAACCCGTCGTGTTCTCGGGTAATCCTTCGCCATGAACTGGCCCTCCGCCCGGCCTCATGCCAGAAACAGCAAGGCCCGCCGGCTGTCCGGCGGGCCTGATGACCGATGACCGGCGGCAGCCGGCCCGGATTCCTTGCGCTACAGGGTGCGTGCCACTTCGACGCGCTCGAAGCACTCGATCTGGTCCCCGACCTTGACGTCATTGTAGTTCTTCACCCCGATCCCGCATTCCGTACCGGAGCGCACCTCGTTGACGTCGTCCTTGAACCGGCGCAGCGATTCGAGTTCGCCCTGGTAGATCACGACATCATCACGCAACACACGGATCGGATTGGCTCGTTTGACAACCCCTTCCTCTACCAGGCAGCCGGCGATGGCACCGAGCTTGGAGGACTTGAACACGTCCTGAACACGGGCCAGCCCAATGATTTCCTCACGGATCTCCGGCTCCAGCATGCCGCTGATGGCGTTCTTCAGCTGGTCCAGCGCCTCGTAGATGATGCTGTGATAGTGCACATCCACTTCGCTTTCCTGGATCAGCTTGCGGGCGGCCGTATCGGCACGCACATTGAACCCGATGACAATGGCGTTGGACGCCAGCGCCAGATTGATATCCGATTCGTTGATACCACCGACACCGGCCGAAATCACATTGATCTTGGCGTGTTCATTGCTGAGTTCCGTCAATGACTGGCTGAGAGCCTCGGCACTGCCCTGCACATCCGCCTTGAGCATGATGTTGACCACCACTTGCTCGTCTGACTGCGCATCACCGAAGATGTCCTCGAGCTTGGCTGCCTTCTGCTGTGCAAGCCTCCGGTCACGCGACCGTTCCTTGCGCAATTCGGCCAGTTCACGCGCCCGCCGTTCGTCCTTGACCACCATGACATCGTCGCCGGCATTCGGCGTACCGGAAAGCCCCAGCACCACCACCGGAATTGACGGCCCGGCGCTATCCACCTGCCGCCCGGCCTCGTCGAGCATCGCCCGTACGCGGCCATATTCGACACCGGACAGAATGAAATCGCCCTTCTTCAGTTCGCCATTCTGCACCAGCACCGTGGCCACCGGACCGCGCCCCTTGTCGAGACTGGACTCGACAACCACACCGGTTGCGGCACAATCCGCCACGGCCTTCAGCTCCAGCAGTTCCGACTGCAGCAGGATCGCTTCCAGCAGATTGTCGATGCCTTCGCCGGTAATCGCGGAGACGTTCACGAACTGATAATCACCGCCCCATTCTTCCGGAATGACTTCATAACCGGTGAGTTCCTGCTTGACCTTGTCGGGATCCGCTTCCGGCTTGTCGATCTTGTTGACCGCAACCACCATGGGCACGCCGGCCGCCTTGGCATGCCTGATCGCTTCTTCGGTCTGCGGCATCACCCCATCGTCGGCCGCCACCACCAGCACCACCACGTCGGTGATCTTGGCACCGCGGGCGCGCATTGCCGTGAATGCCTGGTGTCCCGGAGTATCCAGGAACGTCACCACGCCGCGTTCGGTTTCCACGTGGTAGGCGCCTATGTGCTGGGTAATACCACCGGCCTCACCGGCCGCCACCTTGGCTCGACGGATATGGTCGAGCAGGGAAGTCTTGCCGTGATCGACATGGCCCATGATGGTAACCACCGGAGCCCGGCTGACCTGCTCACCCTCGGGGCTGTCGAGTTCGGCCGCGACTTCCTCTTCCAGCGCATTGTCGCTGACGATCTTCGGCTTGTGCCCGAGCTCCTCGACCAGCAGCACTGCAGTTTCCTGGTCGATGATCTCGTTGATCGTCGCCATCATGCCCTGCTTCATCATTTCCTTGATCAGCACCGCAGCCTTGACGCTCATGCGCTGTGCGAGATCACCCACACTGATGCTTTCCGGGATCTGCACCTCACGCACCACTGGTGCCGTCGGCTTCTCGAAGCCCTGCTGCAGGGCCTGACCGGCACCGGTTGCGGTGGTCTGATCCCGGCGCTTGCGCCGACCGCCCTTGCCGGGGGCCACGCGCAATTCCTCGCGACCGCCACGACCACGCTTCGGCTTGCTCCGACGACGCTCGCGCTCTTCGGCTTCGGTCTTTTCCTTGTCCTTGGCTTTCTTGCGCTTGGATGCCTCCGCTTCCGCCTCGGCTTCCAGCGTTGCCGGATCGGCCACCGGTGGCGGCTCTGCCTTCTTCCGCGTCTTGGCCGGCTTGTCGTTGGACGCAGGCTCGACCGCTTCTTCCGGCTCTGGCTCTGGCTCCGGCGGCGCTGCAGCGGCCTCTGCCGCCTTGCGCGCATCTTCCTCTGCCTGACGGGCAGCGTCGGCCGCTTCTTCCTCGGCCCGGCGCACTGCCTCCCGCTCGCGCTCGGCGGCCTCCTCGGCCTCACGCTTGGCCGCTTCGGCCGCTTCCTGTTCCTGGCGTTTGGCCTCTTCCTCGCGTTCGCGCTCGGCCTCGACCACGCTGCGCTTCACATAGGTGCGCTTGCGCCGGACTTCGACGTTGACCGTGCGTGTCGGTGCCGGGCCTCGCGCCCTGCCTCCGGAGCCGGATGACAGTTTGATCTGGCTGGTGCTCTTGCGCCGCAGGGTGATCTTGCGCGGCTCAGCCTCAGCCTCGGCTTCCTCGCCTCCTCGCCCGTGGGCCCGGCGCAGGTGCGCCAGCAGGGTTGCCTTGTCCTCGTCGGAAAGCACGGCATCGGCATCCTGGATGTCGACGCCCGCTTCGTTCAATTGCGAGAGCAGGCGATCCACCGGAGTGCCAACGGTTTCCGCAAACTGTTTGACTGTGACTTCAGACATGCAATTCTCCCTGAATCCTGCTCTGGCTCATGCCCGGAGGGGCAACGGGTCGTGCTACCGGGCTACCAGGCCCGGCGTGCCGCGTCAGGATTCGTTTTCTTCCTGCTGTTCCGCGAACCACGGTTCGCGTGCCTTCATGATCAGGGCCGCAGCGCGTTCAGCCTCGATCTCGGCGATTTCAACCACGTCATCCACGGCCTGTTCGGCCAGGTCTTCCATGGTCACGACACCACCAGCTGCCAGTCGACGTGCCGTTCCGTCGTCCATGCCTTCCATGCCCAGCAGATCATCGGCCGGTTGAGCGTCGCCAAGCTGTTCCTCGTTGGCGATCATCTGCGTCAGCAAGGCATCGCGAGCCCGGGAGCGGAGTTCCTCAACGATGTTTTCGTCGAACTCCTCGATCTCGAGCATCTCGGATGTCGGCACGTAGGCCACTTCCTCAATCGTGCTGAAGCCTTCCTGCACCAGGATCGACGCCACCTCTTCATCCACCCCCAGGGTGTTCATGAAAGTGTCGATGGTTTTCTGTGATTCTTCCTGGTTCTTGGCCTCGGCATCCGCCGAGGTCATGACGTTCAACTCCCAGCCGGTGAGCTGGCTCGCCAGCCTTACATTCTGGCCACCGCGGCCGATGGCCTGGGACAGCTGATCCTCGACCACCGCCACATCCATGCTGTGGGAATCCTCGTCCACAACAATGGATTCAACATCGGCAGGCGCCATGGCGTTGATGACAAACTGGGCCGGGTTGTCATTCCACAGGATGATGTCAATTCGTTCGCCGGACAGTTCGTTGGAAACGGCCTGAACCCGCGAGCCCCGCATCCCGACGCATGCACCCACCGGATCGATCCGTGGATCGTTGGAGCGCACCGAAATCTTGGCCCGCAGACCGGGGTCCCGGGCGGCGCCAAGAATATCAATCAGCTCCTGGCCAACCTCCGGCACCTCGAGCTTGAACAGCTCGATCAGAAACTCCGGCGCCGTGCGGGCGACAAACAGCTGCGGACCCTTGGCCTCGGGCCGCACCTCCTTCAGATAACCGCGCACCCGATCATTGGTGCGGAAAGCCTCGCGCGGGATGACCCATTCCCGGGGAATGATCGCCTCGGCATTGGCGCCCAGGTCGACGATCACATTGCCGCGCTCCACCTTCTTGACGATACCGGTGATCAGTTCGCCCACCCGATCGCGATAGGCGTCGAGCACCTTGGCGCGCTCGGCCTCGCGCACCTTCTGCACGATGACCTGCTTGGCGGTCTGAGCCGCGATGCGGCCAAAGGCAATGGATTCCATCGGTTCCTCGATGAAATCACCGACCTGAACATCCGGCTGCCTCTTGCGTGCTTCCGAAAGCACCATCACGTGCTCCGGGAACTCGACCTCATCCAGCGCCTCATCCTCGATCACCTGCCAGCGGTGAAACGTCGAATATTCCCCGGTCTGGCGGTCCACCGAGACCCGGACATCGATTTCCTCGGGATAGCGCTTCTTGGTCGCGGAGGCCAGTGCCGCCTCGATTGCTTCTACGATCACTTCCTTGTCCACGCCCTTCTCGTTGGACATGGCTTCGACGACCAGCAGGATTTCCTTGCTCATACCTTACGCTCCGCATCGCCTGCATCTGCATGGCCGGCGACGTTATTGGATCTCACAGATCCGGAACCAGATTGCCTTTCTCGATCCGATCCAGGGGCACGCGCAGCGCCTCTCCCTCGAACTCGATCAGCACCTCATGACCGTCCAAACCCTTCAGGATGCCGCGCAGTTTGCGGCGGCCCTCCCAAAGCCCGGCCAGTTTCAGTTTCACCTCGTGACCCGCGAAACGGTGGTAATCACGTTCCCGAATCAGTGGCCGGTCGAATCCGGGGGATGAAATTTCCAGCCGGTACCGTCCGCTGACCGGATCCTCGACATCAAGCACGCCACTGATCTGGTGGCTGACCCGGGCGCAATCGTCGACTGAGATCCCGCCTGCATGATCGATGTAGATCCGAAGCAGGCCCTCGCCTCGCCCCGGATGGTACTCGACACCAACCAACTCGAATCCGAGCCCGTCAACCACCGGCTCGAACAACTCAGTCAGACGTTCTGTCAGTGCATCCATCGCCAATTCCGGAAACAAAAAAAGGGCCCTGAGGCAATGCCACCCACGCAGCACCGCTCATGCCCATCCGACTCGCTTACCGCACTTTTCACCAGCCGGTCTGGCTATCGCTGGCTGAACACCGCAAACCAGCGATAAAAAAAGGCCGCAAGCGGCCCCTTTAAAAGACGGCAGCCCTGTCAGTGGACAATGCTCCGTCGCGAACAGCGCAGAATGGTACGCTCGCGGGCTTGAAACCGTCAAGCGCAACGCTAAGGAAACACTGATCTATTCGCACGCCTGCGTTGGAGTCCGCATTTTTTCCGAGGCAAGGCGCGCTGTGCAGCGCCGCAGTCATTCTGCGGTCAAGCAGCGCAACACAGCAGTCGGGGAAAATGCGGCCCAACCCGACGGGCCCGGCCGGTTTTGACCCCTGGCGGCGTTGCGTCACCGGCCCGGTAGCTCGGGCTACCGAACCGGCACCGCGCCTTGCCAGATGACCAAAACCGGTCTCAGGCGCAGACGCGGGAATAGATCAGTATTTCCTTAACCAGCGCCGGAAACAACAACGGGCAGCCCTGGGGCTGCCCGTTGTTGTTGTAACTGGTAGCGGGGGCAGGATTTGAACCTGCGACCTTCGGGTTATGAGCCCGACGAGCTGCCAGACTGCTCCACCCCGCAATCGACGCTGCGCATCGTAGCTACATTGGACGCATCTTTCAAGTGAAATCGGCCAGCAAGACGCCCGAGGTGATGATCAGTCGTCAAACGGTACGTCCGCGCGCGAGGAAAGATGAAGATGATCGGCGCAACCGGCAATTTCGCCATCGAGGCCATCACATTCCGCAATATCGTTCAGCAGCACGCGGCCGATGTCACCGCACCGCTGGCCACTGACATCAAAAATACGCACGCTGGTCTTGCCGGCGCCCACAGGTCCGGCCTGTACCGCGAGCCGCCGGGTAATGACTCCGTCCGGATCGAACAGCACCAGTTGCAGGCGAAGGGATTCCACCGATTCAGCCATGCCGTTGTCCAGGACCAGATAGGCGCGACAGGCGTCCCCGGTATCCTCAAGCTTGTTCAGTTCGAGTGACAGGCGATCATCCGCGTGCGCCACAACACTCAGCAACAGTAAAAGGAACAACAGACAAAACTGCAGGGGCTGGCGGATCCCGATGCGTGGGCAGGCAGGCGTCACGGCTCCTCCTTCATCGCTGTCTCGACAGGTTGTGGATGACTACCAGCGCTGAAGTATGCCACTGCGCTGCAGGGCAGCCAAAGACGGTCCCTAACCGGGACGCATACGCGATCACTACAGGGTCAATCGCCGCCGGAGACTGCGCGACGCTTCTTCGGGCCGCGCTTGCGCAGATGATGACGTAAATCGTGATACCAGATGAATCCTGGCAGAGCGAACACCATGAACAGACAGAGCGTGGTCACCCAGAACTCCCAGTCCTGCGGATAGAGGTCACCGGTAACCCTGTATTCCAGGCCAGCGGCGATGGCCGCAACCACAACATAGAAGAAGCCCCACTCCAGCAGGCGGATCCATTCCCGCTTGCGGCCGGTCGCGGGCACACGAACGAACAACACGCGTTCGGTCAGCCACGGCAGGTTGGCCGCGACAACGGCAACCAGCATCAGCAGCAGAAAGGCAGCGGTTTCACTCATCTTTTCTCCATTGAGAAAATACCGGTTTATTCACGAGATCGTACGGCAGTCAGTGCAGCCTCCGCTCAGGGCGCGAAGGCTGCCATGCAGATGGCCACCAGAGCACCCGGGAACAGACCCAGAGCCAGAACCGCAAGACCGTTTACCGTCAGCACGGCGCGGAACCCGCCGGAGCCGGTGGGCTGGGGACCGACGCCCTCGGGCTTGTCGAAATACATCAGCCGCACGATGCGCAGATAGTAAAACGCGCCGACCACTGCACCGACCACTGCAAGAACTGCCAGCCAGACAAAACCGGCCTCGACCGTAGCCTTCAGCACCAGCCACTTGGCGTAGAAGCCGACGGTGCCGGGAATGCCGGTGAGCGAAATCATCAGCAACAGCATGATGAAGGCGTACAGCGGGCTCCGCTCGTTGAGTCCCCTGAAGTCAGTCAACTGGTCGGCTTCGAAGTTCTTGCGGCTGAGTAACAGCACAATGCCGAACGCGGCTGCCACGGTCATCGCATACGTGACGGCGTAGAAAACCGCAGCGCCGTAGCCGCCCGGTGCTCCCGCCAGCAGGCCCATGAAAATGAAGCCCATGTGATTGAAAGTGGAATAGGCCAGCATGCGCTTGATATTGGTCTGCACCAGGGCAACGGTGTTGCCGACCAGCAAGGACAGTACCGCCAGCAGCGCGATCATCTGCTGCCAGTCCGCGATCAGCGGCTCCAGGCCCTCGCCGATCAGCCGCAGGAACAGGCCCACCGCCGCCACCTTGGAAGCGGTGGCGATCATCAGGGTCACCGGAGTAGGCGCGCCGTGATACACGTCAGGCACCCACATGTGGAATGGCACGGCACCGAACTTGAAAGCCACACCCACCACCATGAACACCAGCCCGAACAGGAACAGGATGCGGTTGTCCTCAAGGGTGGCCGCCGCCTCGCGGATTGTCGCCAGATCCAGGCTGCCGGTGGTGCCATAAAGCATGGACATGCCGTACAACAGCATGCCCGAGGCCAGCGCACCAAGGACGAAATATTTCATCGCCGCCTCGGAAGCCCGGGGCGAGTCCCGGTCCATGGCCACCAACGCATAGAAGCACAGGGACATCAGCTCGACCCCGAGGTACAGGGTCAGCAGATTGTGTGCGGAAATCGTCACAAGCATGCCGAGTATCGCGAACAGCGACAGAATGTAGAACTCACCGGTCAGCAGGCCGCGGTCACGCATGTAATCGCGGGAATAGGCGAAGCCAAGAAAACCCAGACCCAACGCCGCGACCTTGAGGATGGTGCCGAAGGCATCCGCCACATAGGTACCACTGAAGGTGGTGGCGTCGACTCCCCACTGCACGTTGATCGTGATCAAGGCGGTTGAGACCAGTGCAAACTGGGTCAGCCAGAAGGCCGGCGTATGATCCCGGTCCTTGCTGAAAAGGTCCACGACCAGCACCAGACAGGCCATGGCCAGCAGCCAGATCTCCGGCAGGGCCAACATCAGGTCCGGTGTCTCGAACGCGTCAGCGGTCGTCATAAGGCTTCCTTTCGTCCTGCATCGGGGGCCGCGCGGCGATCACCCCGTGTTTATTCGGCAAGATCAGAGGCCCGCGGCCACGATCTCCAGCAGATTCTCCAACGACGGCTCCATGATCTCGATCAGCGGTGCCGGGTACAGCCCCAGCCAGAGCACCGCTGCGGCGAGCACCGCCAGCACCGTCAGTTCGCGTCGATCAACATCTTCAAGTTTCGCCACCTCGTCATTGGCAACTTCGCCGTACATCACCCGACGCACCATCCAGAGCGTGTATGCCGCCCCCAGGATCAGCGTTGTGGCCGCGGCGAAGGCATACCAGAAATTGGCCTGGAAGGCGGCTAGGATCACCATGAACTCGCCGACGAAGCCGGAGGTCCCGGGCAGGCCGGCATTGGCCATCGCGAACAGCACGAAGAACCCGGCGAATACCGGCATGCGGTGGGCGACACCACCGTAATCGGCGATTTCCCGCGTGTGCATCCGGTCATACAAAACGCCGACACAGAGAAACATCGCGGCGGAGATGAAACCGTGCGAGATCATCTGCACCATGCCGCCTTCCAGCGCGAGCAGCATGCCGCTGCCACCGGTGCGATCGGCGATTGCGAAGATGACGAAGAAACCAAGGGTGACAAAACCCATGTGCGCAATGGACGAATAGGCGATGAGCTTTTTCATGTCCTGCTGCATCATCGCCACCAGGCCGATATAGACCACCGCGATCAGCGAAAGCGCGATCATCAGCCAGTCCAGCGTCATGCTCGCCTCGGGCACCACCGGCAGGCTGAAGCGGACGAAACCATACCCACCAATCTTGAGCATGATCGCGGCCAGGATTACCGAACCGCCGGTGGGAGCCTGCACATGAGCATCGGGCAACCAGGTATGCACTGGCCACATCGGCACCTTGATGGCAAACGCCAGGAGGAAGGCGAGGAACAGCCAGATCTGCGCGTTCAGCGGCAGGTCAAGGCCGTAGAAATCCAGAATGTGGAAGCTGCCACCGGCCTGGAACTGCAGGTAAACGAGCGCCACCAGCATCATCACCGAGCCGATGAAGGTGTAGAGGAAGAACTTGATCGTGGCATAGATGCGGTTGGCGCCGCCCCAGATGCCGATCAGGAGAAACATCGGCACCAGCATGACTTCGAAGAACACGTAGAACAGGATCGCGTCCAGGGCCGAAAACACGCCGACCATGATGCCGTTGAGCATCAGGAAGCAGGCCTGGAACATGGCCGGCTTCACGGTCACGCGCCGCCAGGAAGCAATCATCACCAGCAGCGTGGAGAAGGTCGTCAGCACCACCAGCGGCATGGAGATACCGTCGACGCCCACGTGGTAATTGACGTTCAGCGCCTCGACCCAGGAGCGCAGTTCGACGAACTGCATAGCCGCCGTACCGGACTGGAAACCCGTGATCAGCCCAAGGCTGAAGAGGAAGGTCAGTGCGGCAGTGCCAAGAGCCACGATGCGACCCAGCTCTTCGCGGTCGTCGCCAAGCGCCAGCACGACCACGCCACCGAGGATCGGCAACCAGATCAGCAAACTCAGCAATGGCCAGGATGATTCCAACATCCGCTGTATTCCTTTCCGTCAAATGGTGCCGCCGGCAGGGGGCCGGCGATACAGAATGATTCGTCAGCCGACCTAGCGTGCCCCGAACACGAACCAGGTCAGCATCACCACCAGCCCGATGATCATTGCGAAGGCGTAGTGGTACAGATAACCGGTCTGCAGCCGTCGCAGGACGCCGGCCACCCAACCGATCGAGTGTGCGGTGCCGTTGACCAGCACGCCGTCAATCAGGCGCGCATCGGTGACCCGGGAGAAAAAACCACCCAGGGCACGACTGCCACCGGCAATACCCTTGATGTAGAACGCATCGAAACCGTACTTGTTCTCAAGCACCGCATGCAGCGGCCGCAGCCGTGACTGAATCACCGCCGGTAGATCGGGCCGCTTGAGGTACAGGAACCAGGCGGTGAAAACACCGGCTGCGGCCAGGTAGAGCGGCAGCGTCACGAAACCATGGGCAATGAAACCGAACGGCCCGCTGTAATCCTGACCCAAATGGGCCAGCACATCGTTCGCGCGGTGGACGAAGATGGCGCCATCGAAATAACCACCGAACACCATCGGCCCGATGGTGAACAGGCCGATCAGCACCGACGGCACCGCCAGCAGGATCAGCGGCACGGTCACCACCCGCGGGCTTTCCTGCAGGTGCTCGCGGGTGTGATGGTCCATGCGTCCCTCACCGTGAAACACCATGAAGAACAGGCGGAAGCTGTACAGCGCAGTGACGAACACGCCGAGCAGCACCATCAGGTAGGCGAAGCCGGCGCCGGCACGATCCGACGCATGCACCGCCTCGATAATGGCGTCCTTGGAGAAGAAACCGGAGAAACCCGGAAACCCGATCAGCGCCAGGGTACCGATCAGCATGGTCCAGTAAGTCACCGGCATGTAGGCCTTGAGACCGCCCATCTCGCGCATGTCCTGCTTGTGGTGCATGGCGATGATCACCGAGCCGGCACCAAGGAACAGCAGCGCCTTGAAAAAGGCGTGGGTCATCAGATGGAACACGCCGGCGGCATAGGCCGAGACACCGAGCGCCACCACCATGTAGCCGAGCTGGGACAGCGTGGAATACGCCACGACCCGCTTGATATCGTTCTGCACCAGACCAATCAGGCCCATGAAGAAGGCAGTGAAGGCACCGATTACGAGAATGAAGGACAGGGCCACCTCGGACAGTTCGTACAGTGGCGACATGCGCGCCACCAGGAAGATACCGGCGGTAACCATGGTAGCGGCGTGGATCAGTGCCGAGATCGGGGTCGGGCCCTCCATGGAATCCGGCAGCCAGACGTGCAGCGGTGCCTGGGCCGATTTCCCCATGGCGCCGATGAACAGCAGGATGCCGGCCACGGTCACCACCTTCCATTCGGCGCCGCCGAAGATGGACATCGTCCGATCCGGGTCGGCCTCGGCGGCGGCGAACACCTCCACGTAATCCAGGCTACCGAAATACAGCAGCACCGCGCCAATACCCAGCAGCAGGCCGAAGTCACCGCCACGGTTGACCAGAAAGGCCTTGAGGTTCGCGAACACCGCGGTAGGCCGGTTGAACCAGAAACCGATCAGCAGATAGGAGACCAGACCCACGGCTTCCCAGGCAAAGAACAGCTGCAGGAAGTTGTTGGCCATCACCAGCATCAGCATGGCGAAGGTGAACAGGGCAATGTAGCTGAAGAACCGCTGGTAGGAATTGACCCCGGCCAGGCTGCCGGCCGGCCAGTTTTCCTCGTCGTGAGACATGTAACCAATGGTGTAGATGTGCACCATCAGGGCGACGAAAGTCACCACGGTCATCATCATCGCCGACAGATTGTCGACCAGGAAACCGATCTCGAAGCGAATGCCTTCCGAAACCATCCAGGTGTAGACGGTATCGTTGAACGGCTGCACCCAGCCGGCGATCAGGCCGATCAGCACGATCAGCGACAGCACGAAGGAGATACCGACACTGAGACTGGTGACCCAGTGTGCGCCCTCGCGGCCGATGCGCGCGCCGCACAGCCCTGCCACCAGGGCGCCGACCAGCGGGAAAAGGACGATCAGCAGATAAATCGTTTTCATAACTGTTCCGTCAGCCCTTCATGGTGTCCAGATCGGCCACATCGATGGAGTTCCGGTTGCGGAACAGCGCCACCATGATGGCCAGACCAATGGCCGACTCGGCGGCCGCCACGGTCAGGATGAAGAAAACGAAGACCTGCCCGGCCAGATCGCCCATGAAGGTGGAGAAGCCGATGAAGTTGAAATTCACCGCCAGCAAGATGAGCTCGATGGACATGAGCAGCACGATGGCATTCTTCCGGTTAAGGAAAATGCCGGCCATGCCCAGGGCGAACAGCAAGGCCCCCAGCACCAGATAATGCGATAAACCGATCATAGAAATCCCTGTGCCCGCTTGGCGTTCCTAGCGTGAGCCGCTCTGCTGATTACGCGGCAGATCGACGGTCCGCACCCTGTCTTCCTTGCGAACCTTTACCTGCCGGCCCGGATCCTGGTGCTTGGTGCCCTCGCGCCGCCGCAGCGTGAGCATGATCGCGGCAATGATCGCCACCAGCAGGATCACCGCCGCCAGTTCGAACGGATAGACGTAAACCGTGTAAAGCACCGAGCCGAGCAGCGCGGTATTCGCCGCGTCTTCCGGTATCGGCAGATCACCGCTGGGTAGCGTTGCCGGATCCATGATGCCGGAGCCGACCACCAGCAACATCTGCACGACCATCACGGCTGCGATCGGCACGCCGATGTAGAGGTGCCTGATAAAGCCCTCGCGCAGTTTCTCCAGATTGATATCCAGCATCATCACCACGAAAAGGAACAGCACCATCACCGCACCGACGTAGACCAGCACCAGCACGATGCCGAGAAACTCGGCACCCGCCATGATCCAGAGCGCGGCGCTGTTGAAAAAGGCCAGCACCAGGTACATCGCCGCATGCACCGGGTTGCGCGCGGTGATCACCATGGTGGCGGCGAAGATCAGCACCACGGCGAAAAAGTAGAAAATGGCCTGTGTAATCAAGACTGTGCCCCTGTCACCTGGCAGCCCACCACGCTACCGATACCGCGCATCGGCGGCGCGGTCGGCGGCAAGCTGTTTCTCATATTGATCACCGACGGCGAGCAGCCGGTCCTTGGTCATGATGTTCTCGCCCCGGTTTTCCATGTGGTATTCGTGAATCCGGGTCTCGACAATGGAATCCACCGGACAGGACTCCTCGCAGAAACCACAATAGATGCACTTGAACAGATCAATGTCATAACGCGTGGTACGGCGCTGACCGTCCTCGCGTTCCTCGGATTCAATGGTGATCGCCAGTGCCGGGCAGACAGCCTCGCAGAGCTTGCAGGCAATGCAACGCTCCTCGCCATTCGGATACCGACGCAGGGCGTGCAGGCCACGGAAACGCGGCGACTGAGGGGCCTTTTCTTCCGGATACTGGATCGTGACCTTGCGCCGGAACAGGTTGCGCCCGGTCAGTTTCAGGCCGAGCAACAGCTCCCACAAGAGAAACGTCCGAAGGAAATCACGAATTGCTGTCATGCCACACGCTCCAGGCCGTTACGCCGAGCCATCAATCAAACCAGGGGCCGAAACCGGCCAGAATCATCAGCGCCAGGACCACCAGCCAGACCACGGTCACCGGAATCAGCACCTTCCAGCCCAGTCGCATGATCTGGTCGTAGCGGTAGCGCGGAAACGTGGCGCGGAACCAAAGATAGAGATACAGGAAACCGGCGACCTTGATCACGAACCAGACCAGCCCGGGGACCAGATCGAATACCGGGCCAAGGACCGGCAGGCCGTGGAATGGCGAATACCAGCCACCCATGAACAGGATCACGGCCAGCCCCGAAATCAGGATCATGTTGGCGTATTCGGCGAGGAAGAAGACCGCGAAGGCAACGCCTGAATACTCCACATGGAAGCCAGCCACGATTTCCGATTCGCCCTCCGCCACGTCGAACGGCGCACGATTGGTCTCGGCCACACCGGAGATCCAGTAGACGACAAACAGCGGCAGCAGCGGCAACCAGAACCAGTTCCAGATCGGTCCCGCCTGCGACTGCACGATGCCGCTCATGTTCATCGTACCGGCCGCCATGAGCACGCCGACCAGGGCGAAGCCCATGGCAATTTCATAGGACACGATCTGCGCCGCAGACCGCATCGCACCAAGCATCGAGTACTTGGAGTTCGCCGCCCAGCCAGCGAGGATCACGCCGTAGACACCCAGCGACGTCATCGCCAGCACATAGAGCAGTCCGGCGTTGATATCGGTCAGCACAAGCCCGGCACCGAAGGGGATCACGGCCCAGGCGGCCAGCGCCGGCATCAATGACAACAACGGGGCGATCAGGAACAGGAATCGGTTGGCGTTGGCCGGCAACACCACTTCCTTGAACATCAGCTTGAACACGTCGGCGAAAGGCTGCAGCAGACCCAGTGGACCGACACGGTTGGGCCCATTGCGATTCTGGATCCAGCCGATGATCTTGCGCTCGGCATACGTCAGGTATGCCACTGACAGGATCAGTGGTCCGAGAATGACGCCAATCTTGGTCAGGATCCAGACCAGTTCTATCAACTCAGCCATGCGTGTCTCGCAACCCTTGTCATCGTCCTGACAACCACGTCACTGGAGCCGGACGTGCGCCGATGCAGCGCTTGCGTGCCCGCGCCGCACCTTTGTCGTTTATCGTTTTGCCGGCGACAGCCGACCCGAAGCCCGCTCTCAAGCCTTGCGCACTGCAATGCGCCCGAACTGGGCACCAAGCCCGGCCGTCTCCCGCACCCCTGCAGGTACAACCACCGCCCCCCGCGGCACGGCATCGTCCAGCACCAGGGGCATGCGGACATCACCGCCGTCCTGACGCAGCAGCACCCAATGCTCATCTGCCAGGCCCTGGGCCGCTGCTTCATCCGGATGCATGCGCGCGCGGACATCGCGCGCGGCGTCGGTCTGCTGCAGTGCCATCGCCCGCCGCACAAGGCCATCGCCGGAATACAGCGGCACCAGGCCGATGCGCTGCAGGCCCTCCGAAACCGGAGCCGGCATGCTGCTAGCCAGGGAACCAGCTGACATTGCCGCTGCGGACAATCCCCCGGACAACGCTTCAAGCTCATCGGTGATTTCGTCGGCGGCATTGTAGCCGAAGCCGTCAAGCTCCAGCAGATTGCCGAGCACGCGCAGGATCTTCCAGCCGGGGCGCGCCTCGCCCGGCGGCGCCGCCACCCCCGGGAAGCGCTGCCAGCGACCTTCGGTATTGACCAGGGTGCCGGCCGTCTCACCAAAACTGGATGCCGGCAACAGGATGCTGGCGTAATCCCGCATGGCGTCGGTCACGAAGGGCGTCACGGCGATCACGCTGGTCGCCTGTGCCAACGCCTTGAGCGCCAATGCGCTGTCATGGCAATCCAGCTCCGGCTCGGTGCCGAACAACACATAGGTATCGAGGTGCTCGCGGAGCATGCCGGTTGCGTCAAGCCCGGCCTGGTCGCAGGCCCGCCCACCGGCCTGGCGATGCGGCAAGGCACCAGCGATCCATGCGCCAACCGCGGCCGCGTCTTCGGCAACCACACCGTGCGGATTATTGCCGA
>LFIK01000535.1_pt1 | contig 28473 bp, 34 predicted proteins | sample 643401 | NCBI WGS metagenome assembly LFIK01 (sample SAMN03777447, study PRJNA286221) | soda lake metagenome | biome: soda lake; feature: Kulunda steppe; material: water; isolation source: sample T5-Br brine of Lake Tanatar-5 | place: Russia: Kulunda steppe | collected 2010-07
TATAACTAGGCTACTGGTAAAATTTGGGGTGAAATGGACGACCCTTGTGGCCTGGGTGGGTGCTCAGCCTCTGTTTTTGGCCTATTTTGGCATAAACAGCACACGTATGCCCTTATCACGACCCAACGCTAAGCTTGAAAGGTTAACATCAGGGGGCCCATGCCCTGGGATCATGCCAATACCATACCCATTTCGGGCCTCAGATAACCCCCTCTGCAATTTTACACTAATCAGCTATGGACTGAGACCTCGAGTCGGAGTGCCTAAATTGGCAATCGCTTATGCTATTGACAACATACTTTGAGCAGGCTGCTTATAAGACTGGTAGTATCCTGTTATGCTTAACATACGGGAAGGCTTTGTTGCATTATTATGGAAGATGGTGCCACTTAATCTTGTGTGGCTATTATACACTGCTTGAGAGCCTCACGTTGTGAGAGCTCGAGGTTCAAACTTAGACCACTTGTTGATTGTGTGGTTGAGACTGAAGCCAATACTACCGACCACATGTACACTTGTGTGGCTATTATTGACTAGAGTTGGTGTATATTGCGAGTTGTGTCATTGATAAGAATCTCAGTCCAGACTTTACTTTCTCTTTGTCTGCTGGATCCGTGTTGGCGTTGTATCACTTGTCGACATGTAACAACTATACCACGTCTATGAAGACACCTCTCCACGGTCAGGCAAGTACTCTGCTCAGCGTCAGGCCAGCCCATAAGTCCTGTGACCGAACTGCTCTCTTTCAGAAAGGAGAATCATCGGCACACATTTGGTTTCAATAAGAAAACCGAATCTAGTACTTACAGACCCAATATAACTTGTTTTGCTAGTGTAGCCAGAAAACGTGTAGCTAAAAAAGAAAACAATGTAGGCTATGCGACCAACAGAAAGGTCAGCAAGAAAAAGGCCTTCAGTCAAGAAGTGTGACTGCTAGTTTGCTCATAAAATTTGGTGCACAATGGAAAAGATAAAGCTTGTTGTTGTCCTGGCTCAGAAAAGCAGACGCATTGTGGAAACCTGTGGGAGGAAACAGAGCTGCATAAGTCCTTCGGAGAGAGTCCACCATGACGTGTGGATGGGTGCAGTGGAAAAGGACTGCTGCTCATCTTGTACGTCATAAGCATTACTTAATTAATCAATATTGCACAAGTCATGAGTACTACTAGGGGAGGTATTGTGAGTCCAGGTCACTGTTTCAACTTGCAGGGTGTGGGCATGAAGTCTGAAGCGTGCCACACTATGGATAACAACCTGAGGAAGGTCAAGAAATATGTATCTGTTTGGTGAGCACGTGACCAGGGAAGGCGCACCAATGATGATGAGTTGAGCGTTTACTCAGTAAACAGGCGCAACAGGCTGTTACGCTCTCGTGGATGCGTATCAGAGTAAGGTGCCCAATAATCCAAGTGCCTCTCCCTGAGGTTCACAACAAAATGACCGAGATCAATGAGCTCACACTTCAGCAGCCTTTCTTTGAACATGTAGGATTGTGTCAGACCATTCATGGCAGACAGGAAATGGGATAAGCAACCATCATTGCACCGTGAGCATGTCAGCTTGAAACATCTTCCTCTCAGTGGAGCAATTGCTTTGAATTGTACAGCCGCAATGGCAATGCCGCCTAGAACCAATTAAATTGTAGAGGCTCTGGACCACACTCGCGCATGACACACCATGAAGGGGTTGGGTCCCTGACCATTATGATCCTCTTTGGCACCGTCAGCAGCCATTTTTTGTCACATTTGTTTTTGTCCTAGACGGTATAGGGTTGTTCATTTGTTTGCCGTGTTGCAAGAGAGGGGTGGCCCGAACCTGGCGTGCATACATACCGGCAGGGATTGCGTACATTTTAAGAAGCCACATGGATACACTTAACCTGGTGGTGAGGTCATTCTCCCGTATAAACTATTTGATGCAGAGTACCAGCTGTGAATGGAAGTAGCGCTGCATCAGCTGGAGTATTCAGATTGCTGTGAATGGAAGCTCCAGCTGTGAATGGACATAGCGCTGCATCAGCTGCAGTATTTGGTTGATCAGCTGAATATTCAGGTGGTATGTCTGTCACAAACCATGCCCAGATTGAAGGAGTCTGTGTAGGGGAGTTGCGCGCCATCATAAAAGAGAGGGGGCAGATTGTTAGTGTGAGTTGAAGCACATTACCTCAGACTTTTGTGTATTGACAGTGGGAGGCTTTCTTTGTTGACTTTTCCTATGTAGCCAACTTGGCTAATATTAAATATTAGATTCTCCGGATTCTCCTGCAATGGTTTTAACTAGATTGTTCAGCAGATGCACTCAAATCCTGTTCTATAACAGATGCTACTAACTGAAAAGCAGCATGGCCATCAAAGGTTAGGTTACATAGCTGTATCCACCAAACAAGGGCAGCTGAGCTCAAACCTAAAAGGCCGCAACCTGAACCAAATCTAGAAAGGCGCTCATTAGTGAAAAGGAAAATGCTGCTAACTGGAAATCAGAATGGCCATAGAAGTAACGTTCGAGCTTTGCACCTTTTGCGCTGGGATGTGCATCATGTTGGAGTCAAATACCTGAACATGAAATGACTGGGATGGGGCGCGGGCGTGGAGGACGAGCCCGGGCTGCGTGCACGGTGGCCTGTGCTGTTCTAAGGAGAAAGGGCAGGTTGTGGAGCTCAGTGGTGGGTGGGGGTGGGGGAGCTGGGCCTTGATGACGCCGTGATGATGGCCACCATGAGCCTTGCGCGCCACACCTGCTGGGTGTGTGTGGGATCTTGTGCTGGCAAACAGGGGCTACTATAGTCGCGCGGAGGAACACGCTTGGTGGTGGCTGCCCTCCTTGGCTCGCCTGTGCCCCTAGGCGCATGTCTCCTGCACTAAGTCAGTGCTGTTGTGCTGCAGTAAGTCAGGACTTGACCTGAGTCTATGGGTTGGTGAACCTGTCCTCTCTGCTTTGGACGTGTGGGTGGGTGTGTCTGGTTTTTTGCCCCTGCACTTGTTGTGTGGAAGCCTGTTGTGGGGTTTTCCAGACATGCTTCTTCCTTCTCTGTCCTGGTGGGGGTAGACATACGGTACTTCGGACCAAAGTGTCTCCTTTTCCTTAATTGATGTAGGGGGTGTTTCACTGCCTTTGCAGTTTTTCTTTTCTTTTCTTTCCTGGGATGACAAACAGAGCAACAACTAGCTATAGCAACTGAGCAGCATTAAAGATAACGAAAGACACATGATTGCAAAGCGATGCCATAGGGTAGGAAAAGTGATGCCAGGTCTTCATACAAAATCGTGAGGGGATGGGGACCATCTATACATGTCATACCAAGCTTCCCCTCAGCTAGTGCTAGTACAAAGAAAGACTAGACTTAAGTACTCGTTCATTTAATTTTGCAACATAATTTCTGAATAGAAGTAGAAGATTGAAGAGCAACACAGGAAGAGCACATGGCACTTTTCCAAACGCTCAACACTGCATCCGATGGAGTCCTCCCACTCACAACCCTCCTCCCTGTTCGATGGTGGGGGTTTGCCTGGTGCTTAAACCAAAAGTTTTACTTACATATACTTACAAATGTTTTTGTTCACGATACTTCTTTGGGCTAGAGAGTGCTTTGTCACTGAGACTCCATGGATGTGCTTAACCTGATCTGACAGGAGCGGACAAAGGTCAGAGTAAAGTTACACATTCATGAGAGGCAAAAAGAACAGCACGACAGTGCCAATCAATTCCGACCTTGGAAACATAGGCAGGCAGATCTTTAATTAAGTACGAAACAAGAAGGAACATTCTGCGAACGTCCGTGTCTATACGAGCAACGCCAGCTAGCAAGCACGCTCAAGACTCAATCCAGGGTTTTGCAAGAAGCGACATTATGAAGTTATCATTAAGAAAAATCAAACTCAATTCAGGCAAATGATTGCTCATATCTTATACCAAAAACAGCAATTGAGTGAGCAAGCAAGGTAAGATCCAAATCAGCCTGGATTTCCCGGAAAGAAGGGCCCTCTCAAATGCAGGCATGGTGCGCAAAGACTTCTCTCTTTACTTTCCAACTTTTCATGATTTGTATTGGTGATTTGTGGTGTTGAGGAAACAATGGTGTACTCAGTAAGGCACACAAGGCCCGCACCATTTTCTAGCACGCTCTTATATGTGTATATAGACTTTTACCCATCAATGATGGGCTATCATTGCATCAAATGCATGAGTCAGCAAAGGTATCCTCCTTGAAGACAAAGGATCATCCTTGATGGTACTGAGAAAAGATTGACCACAGCGTAGGGTGGCTTAGTATCCTTATGCAAGTTGCACCAGAGGGATTAAAAATGTCAATGTGTAAAAATGTTGCTTTTGAACTTATGTCCTAAGCTCAAGAGAAATTTAGCGAGCTAAAAACTGGGAAAGCTTGGGATACAGCTGCCGCAGCATTGCAAGTTGGTTTGAATACCAAAGAGAACAAAAGCCAGCCTGGCTCAGCAGCAGCTTTCTGTTGTGACAGCAAGGCAAAACTTGAGCAGAGCCAATCTATAGTACCTATTTCATGAATAGTTTTGGTACCTTTCAGCCATTCACTTGGAGGCTGCAGATACACGCAACATACATTTTACAGCTAGTGCACGCGACTGAGCACGTTCCAATACAAAAACTGTAGAATAAGCACACACATCTTACAGAAGAGCTAGTGCATACGACTGAGTGTCTTCCAGTACCAAACCTGTAGAATGAATGCACCCCCTTGGTTGAGCTTCCCTTCCATACATGCAGACCAACCATGTTATTCCACAAACTGTAAGGGTGGGTGCATCAACCTAATCACGCACTTGCCGCAGCACATACGCCATGCGTGCGCTTTGTAACTAGGCCCTCCCTCACAAGCGCGCGCATCTATGCCACAACTTCAGCGATGCTCACATCCAAGCCTGACCTCCGGATGGCTTGTGTCAAGGACTTGGGGGACCAGTCCGCCTTCCCATTTGCCTGCGGGCATGCTGGCCCCTGGCCCCTTGCTGCCGTGGTGCGGGTGCCGTCGCTGTCGCCATCCCTGCTGGCATGCACGCCCAGCCCAGCCGCTTGCGCCTCCTTGCCCTCTGACTCAGGGGACTTAGGTCCTATCAAGCCACAAGCCATGACGGTGAGAAGGGCGTGGCGCACAGCTGCTGCCTTGGTAGTGCTTTTCAGTTGCGGTGTTGGCCTGGTCTGCGTACTGGATGCCAAACAGCGTGTAACCACACCTGCAGCACAGGCTGTGCACTACTTATTCAGGACAGTTAGGCATTTGGAAAGGGCGCAGAGGCTTGGGCTTGTCACACAGGTAAGGGCCTCCACTCACACAACAAGTTCAACGACCGTGGTGCTGGTCTGCGATTTGAGCTGGCGTGCCAATTATTACCCAATCGGCCATGGTGCTGGTCTGCCATCTGCACCCCTCTCTGGCCCTGCAGGCCATCTGCCCCTGCAGACCCATTGTGCCTAGATCGGAAAGAAGCAGGATTCACATGGTCAGCGCACTCAAGCTGCTGCTTGCTGTGCGCTTACGAGTAGGTCATCGCGGGTAAGCCCATGCGCTTACTGCGCTTACTGCGCTTACTGCGCTTACTGCGCTTACTGCGCTTACGTGTAGGTCATCGCGGGTAAGCCCATGCTTTCAAGCATGGCTGAGAGGAGACCGGCTGACTCAGCCGAAGCTACCACCATAAAAAGTCGAGCTGAAGCCTACAGGTCCAGGTGCAAAGCAGGGAATTTCCAGGGGGCAAGCCATGGTACCCTAGCTGCCTGGCATATCCTGACCCTCTAGCTTGGCAGAGCTGGGCGTTTCTTGGAAGCAGTCAATGGCTCCCCTGTGGCGGCCCTTACATAATTCAACAGTCACAGCTGGAGATTCATTGGGGGCATGCAGCATGCCATCTTAGCCACTGTGGGCTTCAATGCCGTGCTGGAGTGTCACACATGCATGCGTGTGTGCCACCTGATCCCCACCACAACAACCTGCTCCCGATCCATGGTCCAAAATCTGCAAAATATGTTGTCTTGCTACTCAGTCACCCAATGCAAGCCACGACTTCCTCTCACTGATCCTCCAAAACCAGCGAAATAAAACGCTTGCCTTGATTCCAGACATCTAAACTCACAACAGAAAATGTAAGTGCACAGCAGGCACGACCACGCAGCTCTCCCAATTGCGCTGTAGAGGATAGCTTGTAATTATTTCAAAACCGCTGACGGGACTGTCCTGCTAGCACTAGGGCACAAACAAAGCTACAGGCACTACCGTGCAGCCACACTCCTTGTGGCTGTTCATCCCTCCAAGAGCAACAAGCCTGGATTAAGCAAACAAGCTTTCCAACGCGTGGATGGCAGGCAAGGTATACATTCCAAAGGGTGGGTGCATCTGGGCTCCCTTCCGTGGGGCAGCAGGTGGCAAGGGCTTCCGAGGCAGGAGCCCATAAATTGCTTTGTATCAGGTCAACATTGACCAACATGAATTACCACATCAAATCCAGCTTAGGTGGCGGACCAGAGGCCCACCCGTCACTCCCACAGCGCCTTCTGTGTCCCATGCAGCTCCCGCTTTAGATCCCACAAAGACTCACGTCCACAAGCCAAAGCATTTTGAGGTCCCACGTAGCTCCCACTATAGAATTCACAGGCTAGATAGATCTCACAAAGGCCTGTGCTCAAGGAAATTTCATTGGAATACAGAAGCCCAGGCTCAAAGCAGCTGGGACTTGCTGCCTAGCAATGCGGCACTTTTGCAGGTATGGCAATACAGGAGGTCTTGCAGTGTGGCAGGTCTTGCAGTGCGGCGGATTTTACAGTACGACGGGCCTTGCAGTTTGGCGGGTTTACAGTGTGGTGGGCCTTGCAGTGTGGCAGGGCTTGCAGTGTGGTGGGTTTTGCAGTGTGGCTGGCCTTGCAGTGTGGCAGGTCTTGCAGTGTGGCGGTTTATGCAGTGCGGCGGGTTTTGCAGTGTGGCTGACCTTGCAGTGTTGCAGGAATTGCAGTGTGATGGGTTATGCAGTGTGGCGGGTTTTGTAGTGTGGCGGGCCTGGTAGTCTTCCAGGCCAGCAGGCTTTCAAGCCTGGTAGACTGAAAGGAGGACTGGCAAAGTGCCAGGTCTGAAAGACTGGCAAGCCAGCAGCTAAGGTAGATGGAAAGCATACTCTTCGAGGCGTCGGCGTTGGGTGCAGCCGCTCCCTGTGGACCAGCTTGTGTCACACAACATGGTGTATCCGTGCGTGTGTATACGTGTCCAGGTATGTGTTGTACCTACCTGTGGGCCAGCTTGTGCTTCTCATGAAGGCGGAGTGCGTAAACCAAGTCGTAGCGGCCTGCACCGATCAAGTCCTTGAACTACAGGGGCAAAGGAGGAACAATGCCAGAGCATTTGTATTCCGGTGTATGCCTAAACACAGCTGTTTACAAGCAAACTTGCAGACTGGCATCTTTCTGGACATGATCACTTGTTAGTCAAGGTACACAACGACACCTGCCTTAACATACCTGTTAGCTAGCAGATCCTTCTTGATTTACTTGCATTCTATGAGCAGGCTTGCAGGCACACTTCTTGACTGAAGGCCTTACCCTTGTAATCCTTGTAATCCTTGTTTGCCAGCTGTGTGTTGAGCAGTGGGACCCACAAGACAACAGTGGTGCACCACACAGTGTTGAACAGTGGGACCCACAGGACAACTGATGGTGCACCACACAGCATCGCAGCAGATCCCTTAACATTGACGGTTAAAGCGAGGGTGGCAATAAGCACATCCTACAACATGCCATAGATGCGCATCCTACAACATGCCATAGATTTCCTACAACATGCCATGGATTTCCTACAACATGCCATAGACATCCTACAAGATGCCATAGATGCGCATCCTACGACATGCCATAGACGGTGTTGCCAAGGGTGGGGCCAGTTTAAGGTTTTGCATGCAAATATAAGGCGTGGCCAGCGCAAACAGCCCTCCATCGTGGGGTACTGGAAGGAGAGAGCTTGCTGTGGAGACCACTGAGAGCTGGGCTCGCCAAAAAAAAAGCCTTCCTTGGCGGGTGAAGACAATGGAGAGAGAGGACAGGCCAGCGCAAACCACACTGGTAGCATGCATACACAAGGAAAAAAACTGCCTGCTTTGGGGAATGGCGGCCCAAGGGGGTCCACACCAGGGGCAGTGAGCCAAGCTCCCAAGCTGTTGCACTTTGCTGCTGCCGTACCACTGTCCGTCCTGGTTCCGCTGATCTTGCATACCTTGGGGAATGGCAGCCTAAGGGGGTCCAGGACTCGCCGTAGCAGGGGGACCAGCTGCGATGCAGGGGCCGCGCCGACCTCGATGGCATTCAACACACAATCCAGCAGCGCGCTGGAGCCAGACCCGCCCTGTGGCATCAGCAGCTGCAGCTGCCCAGCCTTGTCCTGAGCTGGCTGAGGAAGTTGTTGAATGTTTGTGACAATAAGCCCTTGTTGCTGCTGCTGCTGGAGGCTGAAGCACAGGAAGGCACAGGCTGCTGTGTCCATGTCCCTGAGCCGTCCCCGAGAAGACGCACGGGTGGATCTGAGCTTCAGGCGCTGCGCCACTGCCGGGAAGCCTCCAGACAGGCGCACTGCCTGCGCAATTGGCAATGTGAGCATGAAAAGGCATGCTTGCTTCATGCCCCCATAATCAGCCCCAGGTAAAGCTACTCGCGTTCGCAGCCACTCTCCTCCCAGCATTCCGGGAGCTGGGTAGCCTGCGCTCGCGTGCGGGGCACCTGACCTTTGTGTGCACGGTAACCAAGCTTGCATGCAGGATAGCTGCAGGACACCTGAGCTTGTAGCAAGCGCACCTGAGCGCACCTGAACTTACAGCACGCACACCCGAGCTTGCAGCAAATGCAGCAAAAATGCAGCACTCTTTTGCTTCCTGTGGCACGCATGCTCAGCCACTGTGGTACGCATGCTAAGCCACTTGCTGCATGCGTAGCCACTTGCTGCTTCCTGTGGCGCGCATGCTCAGCCATGCTTCCTTTGGCACGCATGCTCAGCAACTTGCTGCTTCCTGTGGCACGCATGCTCAGCCACTTGCAGCGCTGTCCAGAGGCCCCCAAAAATGGCCTGGCAGCAATGTGGAGGCCCCATGAAACTGGCAGCAAGCCAGATTCAAGGCCAGAGTCTGTGCCAAGACAAGGCACTTGGCGGGCCAAGCGCCTGCAGTTTAGTCATGTCAATCAGATTACCGGCAGCAGCCATTTACGTGCAAAATGTGTGCAGCGGCAGCGACAGCATCAGTAGCAGCAGCGGCCGCTTGCCTTGAGCAAGGAGAGGCGCAGGCACTCACATGCAGAATGTCTGAGCGGCCTGCAGCCAGGAGCTGGCGTTCTGACGGAAGCTGGCCTGTCCCCAGGCCCAGCTCCTTGCCCTGCAAGCAGAGCATTGGTGCTGTGTGCATCATAAGCCCGGCAATTTTTATTAAAGGCTTCAGAAGCTGGCGATGACCCCGAACCCAAGTCCTTTTCTCCTCTGCACGTCCAGAGTGTGGGGCATCAGTCCCAAGGTCCATGAACATAAGTAAGATGGACCAACATTCTCATGAATCTTGGTCTTAAGGTCCATGAGCCCAAGGGGGGTAAAAGTCTTCAGGTCCATGGGGAAACAGTCTGAAGGTCCGTGAGCACGAAATGAGTCAACAGCTTCATGGATCTTAGTCTCAAGGTCCATGAGCCCATGGGAGGTAACAGTCTTAAGGTCCATGAGCACAAAATGAATCAATAGCTTCATGGATCTTGGACTTAAGGTCCATGAGCCCAAGATGAGCAACGGTCTTAAGGTCTATGGGGCAACAGTCTCAAGGTCCAGGTGCCCAAGATGGAGGGACAGCTTAAAAACTTACGAATCATAGCGCTCAGCCTTAGGTCTGTGCGAAGACGAGGGATTTGTTTGCCAGATCAAATGCACATGTGAGCCTTGAGCAAAGCATGCCCTTTGCATGCTGGGTTATTTGATGCAGGCAAGGATACTCAGCCACAATTCCAACAAGGCATCAGTACTGCCCGGCTACAACCGCTGATGCACCTCCCAGGCTGCAAACACCGCTGCACCCTGCACTGCTGCAGACACCAGGCCACCTGCACACACCAGGCCACAGGCACACACCCGGGCGCATGCACACACCAGGCCACACACACAGGCACACGCTGCACTGCTGTACTCACCAGGATGGACCGGGTCATTGCCACATGCACACACACCCGGCCTGCCACCCACCAGGCCCTCAAGCTCTGCCTTTAAATGCCCAGCCCACCCACCCGGCCTGCCACCCACCAGGTCCACAAGCTCTGCCTTTAAATGCCCAGCCCACCCACCAGGCCTGCCACCCACCAGGTCCACAAGCTCTGCCTTGAGGAGGTGGGGCTGGCTGAGCCACGCGCCTGTGTCAGCCTCCTTCACGGGCCGCCGGCCGAGGGCCTGCGGCAGCACGGCAAGGTCTCAACACCTTCGCAAACCAGGCGCAAACCATGGGGGGGAAAAGGTCCACAGGCGCAGCTAACAAACCACGCAGGGCCTGCGATATGGCAGAAAGGGGTGAATATGCCCAGCGGGCCGCATGGGCTGTTAGGAAGGTCTTTGCTGGACTTTTGATGAGCTGTGCCTGCGTCGTCTTTGAAACTGCAATTGCCCAAACGTGACAAGCCACGGGTGGTGGCGGCCGGGTTCCAGTGCTGGCGCTGCTCATCGTGTACTGGTGTGCCTTGTGTTGGGCTGGGTGTGGAGGGTTGAGCATTTGGCTTGCATGGGTCTGCGGCGCGGCACCGACAGAGCCTCTTTGGGGCTTTCTGATGGGCCCCTCAAGGGGCCCTTCCGTGGGGCTCCTCTCAGGCCATCAAAATAAATTTATTGCTTGATGCACAGAGAGCCCTCAGAGGGGATCTGGGTATTTACCTGCCAAATGCTTTTAGTACATGCCACTTAGGCTGACAAAAGGGCGGGTGGCAGGCACCAAGAAGGGTAAGGCATTGATGCCTGTACCTGCTGGATGAGGGCAGCGGAGCCAAAGCCTGTAGGGCTAGTAAGCTATTTTCAGGCTCAGAGGCTCACAATATGGAATCCAAGACAAGGGCACGTTATTACGTGAGCGAGGACAAAATGGCATCAAGAATGAGCTTGGTGAAGGGCAGGGGAGCTGACGAGTAGGGAAATTTGCATGACAAGCACCCACTCCTGTTCGACAAGCACCCATTCCCAGTCATACTGCACCCATTCCTCTTTGTCAAGCACCCATCTCTGTTCTATTCCTCCCATTTTTGTCTACCTTGCACCTTTTCTTGTTGAGCACCCACCCCGCACTCTGTGCACAACACACGTGGCACAACATAACATAAACTGTTGACATCCATTTGCGCTGATGGGCTGAAAGTGTGTGCTCAGCACACTATTTTTGAGGTATAAGACTTGACATTTGAGCATCAATAATGCTGGCTGTGATGCACCGCCAAAGGATGGTGGGTGAGTGTTCCTTTTGCACAACAGGTGCGCGCACACCTTTGCAAGGCCATAGGTAGGGGCCATGGTGATCAATCCTCAAGGCAAAGACATGGGTGTGAGTGCAGGCTTACGCACTCCATCGTGATCTTTCTGTTACCACCGTGGCGTGTCACGATAGCGTGCTTGGTACCATGTATGGTGGTGAGCATGCTCAAGGCTACGACATGGGCAAGTGTGCAGGCTTTTGCGCACCCATGTGACCTTTCTGCTTCTGCTGTGGTGTGTCACGATAGCGTGCTTGGTGCCATATATGGTGAGCATGCTCAAGGCAAAGACATGGCCGTGCTTGCTTGCGCACCTGTGCAACCCTCTTATAACCACCGTGGTACGTCACGATGGCATAGTTGATGTCACCCCGGGAACCTGCCTTGAAGTGACTTGCAGTGGGCAGCACACGTAGCCTGCAGCCATCAAGGTGGTGCATGTGCGTGCGCCATTTTTGTGCCCAATTCTGAGCTGCAGCATGTGCCACGGTGTGTACACATGCTGGTACATGCCACGGTGTGTACATGCCACGGTGTGTACACATGCTGGTACATGCGCATGGCTTGCAGCGGGCGGCACACCAGGCCAATAGGCATCAAAGTGGTGTATGTGTGTGGCTGTTGTGAGCATGAGCTTGCGTGCGTGCCTGTGGCTTGCGGTGGGTAGCACATGCAGCCTGCACGTATCAAGGTGGGGTGTGTGTCTCTTGTGTGTGTGTGAGCATGAGCTTGCATTTGCGCATGTGGCTCGCGGTGGGCAGCACACGCAGCCTGCAGGTGTTAAGATGGTGTGTGCGTTTGTGTGGACAAAAGCAGAGACGTGTAGACTCAGGTGCAGGATAGTGGCTTGCGCTCTTAACACCTGCAAAGGGGTGCGGTTTGTTGCACGCGCCAGGGTGGCATGTGCACCCCCATGACTGGGTTGAGCACATGGCAGCTGAGAAGAGGCATGCATGTCTGGTTGATCCCAAGATCTGCAGGCACCAAGCTAGATGGTGCGACGCACAAACCCCTGGTTTTCATGCAACCTGTTGTGTGGGTGTTCATGCAACCTGTGGGGTTTTCATGCAACCTGGTGTGTGGACTGAGGTGTTCATGCAACCTGTGGGATTTCCATGCAACCTGGTGTGTGGGTTTCCATGCAACCTGGTGTGTGGGTTTTCATGCAACCTGGTGTGTGGACTGAGGTGTTCATGCAACCTGTGGGGCCTTCATGCAACCTGGTGTGTGGACTGGGGATTCCCTGCAGCAGAAAAGCAGCCGATCTTCTGGGCTGCACTCCTGAAGCAGGACAAAATACCAGTGAGGCAGCCTGGGCAGCCCGCGCAGCACTTGCTGTGGAGTGGCTTTGCACAGGATGACAGTAGCTTGGTGAGCACCCCAGAAGGAGGAGGAGGATGCATTTCATGTGCTCACAGGTCCACAGGTGGGGCTCACAGGCGCCCACAGGCGCGCGCTCTAGGCCCACAGATGCCCTCAGGTGCACACTCCAAGCTCACAAAACTGCCCTCAGGTGCGCACTCAAAGTTCACGGATGCCCTTTGGTGCACACTCACAGCTCACGGATGCCCACAGGAGCACACTCAAAGCTCACGGATGCCCACAGGTGCACACTCAAAGTTCACGGATGCCCTCAGGTGCACACTCAAAAGCTCCGGGATGCCCACAGGTGTGCACTCTCAGCTCACGGATGCCCACAGGAGCACACTCCTCACACAGCTCCTCACACAGCTCAAGGATGCCCACAGGTGCACTCAAAGCTCACGGATGCCCACAGGTGATTGTTGGCACCCACAGGTGCCCGCATATGCCTGTGCGCACCTAGGGCTCTGTTTCGTGCCTTGGGAAGGCGGAGGAGACATTGAAATCATGCCTGTCACCTGCAGGGACACGAATCAAGACAATGAGGTCATGCCTGTCACCTGCAGGGACACGAATCAAGATGTTGAGGTCATGCCTGTCACCTGCAGGGACACGAATCAAGTCGTTGAGGTCATGCTTGTCACCTGCAGAGACACCAATCAAAACCGTGGCTGTCAACTGCGGAGAAACTGAGGTCATGCCTGTCCCCTGCAACTATCAAGTCAGTTGTTGCTGCGGTGGAGTTGTTTGGTGTGATGGATCAGTGGTGATTCTTTGCAGTAGAGCCCTATGGGTATGCAAAGCAAGGAGATATGAAAGCAGGGCAGGGACAAAGGGGGCAGCCAGGCTGTGCGATATGCAGAAGAGAGAGAAAGGGTAGCGAGAGGGGGATGAGCCTCAATGGTTCCTGGACCTAGTGATGGCACAAGGGGAAGTCTGTGTCTGAAGTGGTGCGCAATCATGACATAGATGGGGTTGCCCATGACCTGGCTGCCCAAGTGCACAGACATGCAAAGGACCCTCCATCAGAGGGCGGGCACGCGCCTGGTTGTAGTAATAGGGCTTGTGGCCGTTGTCCATGGTCACCCACTGATGATCAATGAACTGCGAGATCTCAGAATCCAGGACCTCCAGGTCTTGAAGGTAGCCTGACAGGGGCACAAGAAAAAAGAAGCAGAGATACAATGGCAACAGAGGCTCCCTGATAATTCATGATGCACGCACGAAAATCCTCCAGAAACCTGTACAGAAGTTGAGTCCTTGAGGGCCTCCAGAGTTCAGTCCAGTGCATATGCTGGTGAAGACCAACCTCACAACAGCTGTAGCATCTGGGAGGATGAGGTGCTCGATCACAGGTGCCCATTGACACATCACCATAGCAGGGAGGGGCAAGCGCATGGGAGATAGATATCACACGCTGCGATCCTGCCCAACAGACTTGCAATGAATCGTACCCGTGGTATCGGTGCTTCCTGCACAGCAAGATCAATTTCCCACTCAGCACCAGTACAATGTCCAGGCCTCTATCCCTGATGAGTACTTGCGTCCATGGTGCGCAGGTCTGCGGCAAAGTACTCCCAACTGATGAAGGGGTTGGTGCCCACCACGTATCCACTGATGAAGGGGTTGGTGCCCACCACGTATCCAAATGCCACTGATGAAGTTGATGCCACTGATGAAGTTGATGCCACTGATGAAGGGGTTGGTGCCCACCACGTATCCAAATGCCACTGATGAAGTTGATGCCACTGATGAAGGGGTTGGTGCCCACCACGTATCCAAATGCCCATGGTGAGATTTTGAAAGCGTGTCACGGCTTCCCCCCACCCACCTGGGTGAGCTACGCCAAACATTAGGTGAGCTGCATTGATCCTGATGGGAAATGCCAAACTTTGGCACACTGTACCAAACGCAATTCAGCAGTCCCGTCCCCACCCTGGTGAGCTATGCCACGCTGGGCGGCTCAAGGAGACGCGGATAAATTTATAACCTGTAAAATCAACGAATCACGCCTCAGTGCACCAAAGGACACTGTGCTCATAAATCATACCTCAACACAATACTGACCCATAATTGCGACGTCCCATGAGTGGGCTAACGCGGCCCTGGTGGTTAGAGTGGCTGCTGTACAGCTAGCCCTACACACACAGAGGCAGCCTCCAAGACAGGCTGATGCCTCTGCAGAACACTGCCAACAAGCCTCATTGCTGATGAGTCATCAGAATCAACAGCCGCTGTGACAGCCTGCCTGCACTGGACACAGACCCTGGCCAGCTTGGGCCAATAATTTTCTTCTACACTTCCAACCAACAAGCAACAGCAGCCGAGCAGCCCAAAAATGTGGAAGCAATGCGCGCCAAGCTGCTGGGCCTGTACCTCGCGGTCGTTTTAGGTTGGGCGTGTGGTAGCCAAGATCGATCGCCACTTGCCTGAAGCCCCCTGACTTGATGATCAGGCGCACCTGGTGTGTGCGCATGCACATGCGCACAGAGCCATGTGTGACGGCTGACTACCATCAGGCCCAACAAAAGAGTGCCGCGCAGACGAGCAAGGCTCAAAACCCATGGGGCCACTTGTATGCATAGCATTAGCAGGGGCAGCAGGGGCTAGGACAGGACGGGCAAAAGAGGCCACTCTGCTCTTCCACCCTGTGCAGTGCGTATGGCAGAATTACCCAGATCAAACTGCAATGAAAGGCGGCGGCGGCGGCAGTGGTAGCAGCAGCAGCAGCAGCAGTAGCACACCAGGTCCTGCTGGCCTTGGGCCTCCAGCTCAGCGCGCGTGGGCATCACCAAGGTCTGCGTCAATCCGCCTGTGCTGCTAATCTGGGGATGATGGGGGGCACTGCGACCCTGGGGTGCAGGACCATCCCCCGCTTGCCTCCTCCCCCCCCTTGTCCTGCTGCTTGTGTCACTGACCCTGCTTACGCCACTGCCCTTGCTGCTGCTGTCGCTGTTGCTGTTGCTCCTGCTGCCATTGCCACTGCTCAGATTGCTGCTGCTCTGGCTGCTGTCACTGCTCAGATCATTGCTGCCTTGGCTGCTGGGTTGGGTGACCAGCGGCTCAAGTGGGCGCGAAAACAGCGGCAGCGCCTGGCGCAGCACAGACAGGTACACAGAGCGGCGACCTAGCTCCAGGAAGCCTGCAACCCATACACGTTGCGATGGGATATGAGCACATGTTTGTGATAAGAGGCATGCTTGCGCTGGGATGATGTAGGAGGTGCGGCTCCTTTCTGCGACGTCTCGACCATATGCCTTTGAGCCTCTGCAGTGTCGAATGATCATATGCTTTTGAGCATGCAGTGTCGTATGATCATGTGCCTTTGAGCCTGCTGTATTGTATGATCATATGCCTTTGAGCCTCTGCAGAGTCGTACGACCGATTTTGGGACAATGAACTCCCTGGAACACGTGGGTCATATGAGCATATGCCTTTGAGCCTCTGCAGAGTTGTATGACCAATGTTGGGGCAGTGAACTCCCTGGAACACATTGTTGGAAGAGCAGTGCAAGTAAAAGTGAAAGATCAGGCCCACATATTGCAAAGCAGAGACAGGTGCAAAGGATGATGGACACAGGCATGTATTAAACTCTGGTGCTCACATGCGCATTTGCGTTTTGAAGTCTGCTCAAGAGGCCCAAGGCAAGGCTAATGCAGGCCACAATCACACGCATAATACCAAGCAATCTTCCTGAAGAGGCTGTGTAAAAAATTCAGGCCTGAAGCCTGCCTGAAAATGAAGGGCTCTGGACAAAACCTCCCTTTGATGCTGTGGGTGTGTGCGCATTGACTTCCACTGAACCTAGATGGAATCTACCAGCGATCAATGATGCTGGGTGTGTGCACGTTGACATCCACTGATCCTAGATGGAATCTACCAGCAATCAGTGATGCTGGAAACAACTATGGATGACGACTTTCTGGGTTTGGTATGTTTGGTATCCACCAGGAATTTGGTTTAGGTCATTGCACACCCTACCCTCCTAGCATTGAGCTGGGATCCTTACAGGGAGGGAGGGTGTTTGATGCCCTCTGCAATCCACAACTTGAGGCTGATGAGACAATCAGTGCAGGTCTCTAGGGTATGAGGCTTGTGCACTGAGCTGAGCAAGTGCAGGCATATCAAGATTGGGCATGTTTGCAAGGAGTGGTGCACCCGGGGGCACGCACAGGCAGAGTAAACAGGGGGCACACACCGGCAGGGTGAACAGGGGGCACACACCGGCAGAGCAAACAAGGGGCACGCACAGGCAGGGCAAACGGGGGGCACACACAGGCAGGGCACACGGGGGGCACACACAGGCAGGGCACACAAGGGGCACGCACCGGCTGGTGGCTGGGCGTAAAGGATTCGCCTTCCCCAGTCCAACTGCACCACAATTTGAGGTACCAGGGGCAACAGGTGCTTCTCGACTCCCTGCGCGGCATTTCAGGCAGCACAGATGAAGATTCGCAACCCCGCATCAGAACTGCTCGCCCTGCATCCCAACCCAACACTGTATGGACGATGGCAGCGCAGACAAGCTTGAGGTGACAAGCAATTCTGCATCAAAAATGCTCACCCTGCATCTGAACACAATACTGCCACAGCTTTGACAGCACACGCAAGACACAGGTACACAAAGAAAGCATAATTACCTTATCAACCACGTTCTCCAAGTGCGGCAATACCGTAAACAAAAAGGGTAGCAAGGTGGGGGTCTAGGGTGTCAGCTTGGCAATTGCAGTGAAGTGAGACGCGCGCACATGACCAAACAAGGATGCTAACAAGGGGGTAACAGCAAACTTCTCTCTATCTCTCTCCTCTCTCTCTCTCTCTCTCTCTCTCTCTCTCTCTCTCTCTCTCTGTGTGGCGCACAGGCGCATGTCATGTCCATGCACGCCCACGCACCTCAAACTTGGGCACCTCCAGGGTGGCCTTCCGCTGGACGCGCAAGAGCACACCCGCGGGCAGGTCTGGGCATGCATGGAGGCCTCCTTCTGACCCTGGGCTGCCTCCCAGATGCTGCCTGCCTGGGCACTTATTGCCGCCATCCCTTCGTATGCGGGTGCTGGCACCCTGCTTGGCACCCTCTACCCTGCTGCCAGCAGAGGGCACACTCCTGGAGGCATCTGCACCGCCGTCTTCGGCACCGCCGGCATGCCCATCAGATGCCCTTCCCCCGAAGAGGACCTCTGTCACAGTGCCTACATGCACCCGGGAGCGCTGCAGGCGCACCTCCCAGCCCAAGAGGGTCTGGCACACAGGGGGGCATGGTAGGGGCCGAGTCGGGGGTAGGTGGGAGAGACTGGATGTGCGGGGTTGTAGAAAACGCACTTTTACCCTTTGGAGTAAAGAGCGCAAGCAAGGGCCTGAGGGGTTTGATGCAATGGTGGGCCCAGCCATCGGCAGTGAGCGGACTGCCTTTACACAGGCTTAGCTTTAAGTGATCACTGGTTGGGTCCCAAGGCACCTTTTGTCCCATAAATATGCATTACCACTCATGCACAAGAGCATAGATCAGTGCTTGCTTCCATCATGCAAAGAGCAGGTGCCTAGTTGCCTTGGGTAGAAAGACGAAAAAGCATGCAATTACAAGATCTCCTGCACGCCTACCTGTAAGTCTGGATGCTTGCGCAAGTACCCTTGTAGATCAGAGCTTGTAGTTGATGACGTTGATGCCCGAAGTGGCTGGCGCACATTGCCGGAGAGACGAGTAAGAGCCAAGCTTTTGCGCTGTCCTGCGCAGCTTGGTGGAAGTCTGCATGCTGGAGGCAGTAAATGAAAGCAATACACACAAGTCTAATTCAAAATAGAAGGGGAGTAGATATAGACATGTCCCGGAGCTGCTTGGCAGGAGTGCTGCTGACGTCGCTCTTGGCAAACAAATAACAATCCTAACGCTATTATGGTATGCCAACACTCAAATGTGTGCTGTATTGCGAACACTGACACACAGTATACGAGAGCAACGGGAAGCTGCACCTACCATCAAGCAGCATTGCAGCTCATTATGTATTCTCTCTACATTTTGAAATTCTTATTAAAATAAAATAGCTTCATATTAAACAAAAATGGCATATTTCAGACGCCAGAGAGGAGTAAGACAAAACAGGCACCGTACTATAGGCATTTATTTGATTTTCCACAAAATTAATTCTCTTTTATTAGTAAGCTCAGTCGCTGGACACGGTCAATCGCGTTGACCACTCACCATGCCTCAAAAGGAGTACAAGTGAGTGCTACTATGCAAGTAAGATAGTTCTACAGGATTCATCTCAGGGTTATGATAAGCACAACACGCATGCACACATAGGTATGTGCATGCACGTATTCGCAAACGCACGCGTGCATGCATGCATGCACACACCACACAGACATGTGCTGGTACACACGTACACAGCGTACACACACACAAGTGTGCACACAAACATAAGCACACACATACAAACATGCACGCACGCTCGGTAGACTGCATGCACTCCAAAACCTCGTCTGCAATTCCTTACCATAAATACAGGCCAGACCGTTTTGAGGAGCCACGCGCCAGCGTCACAAAATTCCCAGCAGGTAGGCTTGCATTTGTGACCCTGCATCACACGTGCCCTGTGGGTGTTTGAAGAGCAACTTTTGTCTGTGTCGCAGGTGGCACCTCCTTCATGGGCCTTCCTGAAAAGAATGGCAAACACATCCTCAAGTAAGTGCTTTGGCAGTTCCTGAAAATGCCTGTCCATGGAATGATAAATCATGAACAAGCAGATGACTTCTTTTCAAATACTCCCGCACACCCTCTTTTCAAGCACCCGCACACCCTACCCTCCCACAGGCACTCTTTCGAGGCGGACAAGGCTTACCAGAACTTGGCTGCAGCTGAGGCAGCCCAGCAGATCCCAGGTTTGTGCACTTGGATTGCTTTGTCAGAGAATGGGTCATGTTGGACTGTTCCCATGTATTGTCATGCTATTAGTCTGTTTGCTCTTCCTGGTACATCCAGGTTCTTCATTAATGCGCAACAAGCCTGGGATTGGCGCTAAAGGCTTGTTGCGTTTGAATACCTTGGTTATGGATGGTCTATGGCACCATCAAGGGCATAACAAGACAGAATGCAGAGGAATCCCTTCTGATGAAGAATGGTTGATTACTTGCCTTGTTTGCCTCCCCAGTTGGTCAGCGCCACGACAGCCAGAGGGAGTTCCAAAATAGATTGGAACAGAAGCGTATGAACTACAATGACTGGAAGTGCCCAGAGCGGAACCCTAGCCGCGAGCACCTGACATCTGTTGACAACCCGCTACGCAACCTGAAAATTATCCCTCAACCAGAAGTGGAAGCGGTAGGTTGCTTGCGCTTGCTATAGCGCACACAATCAAGAAGTATGGAAGGTCGTTATACATTTGAGCAGCCAATGCCCTATTTTTTGCAGCTTTCCTCCCCTTTCCTACCTTTCTTCTTCAATTGCCTACATTACCATTGATGGGAAGATCAAATTCAAACCCCAGGGATCAGTACAGTGTGGACGCTATGCGTGCAGCAGTGCTTGCTTGCGGGTGCTGATGGTATGCATCTTTTGGGGTGCGATCAGTCTGCTGGTGGCCAGCAAGAATGAGCAAACGGGATTTGCCCTGTCATAAGCTGACGCCAGCCCCGAACAAGGTTTCAAGGTAATTAAGTAGGTTTAGCCGCCAGCCTGGCCGTCTGGCTGATGCTAGGCCCCAAACAAGGCTTTGCCAGGTGCTGTATTAGAGGTCTCCATTAGCATGCCATAGTCCAATCCCCATTTTGTCATATAATGCTCGACGTCGCGCTCTCTTCCTTTCCCTCCGCAGCCGGTCCACTCGATCAAAACGTACCCAAGAAACACACATATGGGTGCGTTTGAAAGGACGCCTTCTTGCCGTACTCCTGCAAGGACCCTCAACAGATGCTCACTATTGCTTTATGGGATTGTCAGCATCACTTGCAAATTGTGCTTTGGCATAAAAGAAGTCAAATGCGTGGGCATAGGTAATCATATGAAAGCGTAGACAAAACCGATGTTTCCAGGCTATGCTTTGTAGCATGCAGCTCTATGCCAGCTGATTTTCCTGACCAGGAAATTGGCCAACAGAGACATGCCCTGCCTTGATGCAAGAGGGGCCCATTGCCTTTGCGTGGGAGGATGCAGAAGGTTGCCTCCTTTTACCCCTCCGAACCGTGTGGTCATGTTGACCCCTGATGCAACAATCAGATGCTGCGTCAGAAAAAGGTGCATGAACCAATTGGAGTGTTGCCGACTGTGTGCTTCATCTGCTGCTGGCAGGCACAATGGCACACTTGGCGCCAGGCACCCTGGAGCCCCTGTCTCGGGCTGAGGTGCGTCTGTGGATTAAGAGGCTAGAACTTGCAAGCGGCCTTCATTGTGCACATCAAAGCACCATTGAACAAGGCCGGCTAGTCTCAGGCAGCCCCGCTTCCTTCTTGGATTGCATGATGCAAGCGAGCAAGCACCTGGATGTGCTAGGCAGCACTCAAGGCGTGAAACATAACACAACAACAAGGCCGCCCACTCAGTGTGGCACCCTTCTAAACAAGCACCTGACAACGCTGCTGCTGTCACTCCTCTGCCAAAGCATTAACCTTCCACTGCAGTGCAGTAAACAGGGTAAACAGGCATGAGTTTGCCGCAAATACAAGCGGCCTCCCAGTTTGAGACCCACCCGCTATGCAATCCTGTTCCCCCTTTGACTGCTCCCAACGGAATTACAATGGATGCCAACGCCGGGCGCTGTTGAGCAGGTGCGTGCAGCGCGCGCGTCAGCAAACCAGATGAGCAGGGAGTCCAGCCCTGCCAGGCAAAGAGATGCTGGAGGAAGGCCCGTAGGTGCATGCAAGCTGCAGCCAGGGAAGCGCCCAGATAGCAATGAGGTTGAAGATGATAGACAAGGCGATGAGGAAGAAAGGGGGAGGATCCTCGAGGCATCTGAAGAGGGAGAATGTGACGAAGAGGGCAGCCAGTACAGCCATGATGAAGACGCTGGGGACCTCATGAAGATGGATTGCAGGTAAGCCTGGCGATCGCTTGTCAATGGTTCAGACTGTGAGCCTTGTGGACGTGGCCAGATCTGCAGCAATGACGGTCGCTCGCTTTTTGCAATGACAGCTGGCAAACTGAACACAGCACTGGCCATCTCCATCTTTGTCAGCACCTGCACCTATGTGCAGAGCCAAAGGCTTGGTCTGCTTGTCATGGCTCATCAGCACATGCATGCACCGGCTTTGTCCCCTCCTGCCGCTGCACCCGACCTCGCTTGCCCCTTTTACTCGCGTGTCCTCCACATGCAGCGAGAAAGAGGCGTTGAGAAATGCTGCTTTGCAACAAGTTGCGCAGGAAGTTGCGATGCTCAAGGAGGTGAGCAGCGTGCATGACTGGAGAAGGCAGAACAAAGTGCTTTTTGTATGGTACCGTGCTAGGACTGATCCTCACTTTCCCCGAACACCGCCTCCCCTTCTGTGTGTGCCTTGAGGCTCTACCCTTTGGCATCAGCTGTAAGCTGCCCGCGCGCCTCCTCCCAGGCAAGTCATTGAATCATTCTGTTCCAGCGGTCCCACAACCAAAAGCTAATGGCATTAAATGTGCTCGCCAAACGTTGACCACCTTTTAAATGCAGGTGGAGAGCCGCCTGATCAAGGAGTACCCGCATGGTGTCCCTGTGAGTAAAGTGTGGCTCAGGACCTTGGATTTTTTTTCCGTGGACCTGGTAGGCACATGCTAGCCGTTAGTGGATGCAGCGATCCAAGCACTGGTTCTGCGTTGTCTGTGATGCGGGGATGGAGTCAGGATGCAGAGATGCAAGCACTGGTTCTGCGTTGTCTGTGATGCGGGGATGGAGTCAGGATGCAGCAATGCAAGCACTGGTTCTCGTTGTCTGTGATGTGGGGATGGAGTAAGGATGCAGCGATGCAAACACGGGCTCTGCGTCGTCTGTGATGCGGGGATGGAGTGACCAGCTCAGACCAGGCTGACGCCATGCTGTGCCATGCCCTATTGTGCTGCAGAAGATCATCATAATGCGAGTCCAGAAAGAGCTTGGGCTCCAGCTCCCGTCCCTGGGCTTTGGTGAGGCTCAAAGCCTGAGTGACAAGATGGCACGAGCATCCTTGCGCGCTTAGGGGAGGTGTCCCTTCAATGGCCCCCAAAAGCAGTCTGCGCCTCTTCATAGGTGATCCAATTGCAACGTTGACTCGATACCTTGTTGGAAGTAGAGTGTAGAGACACGTAGAGAATGCTAAAGAGAAATTTCCCTTGGTGATCAGGTGCCTGTGATGGGTGTGCGCTCTGATCGTGCATTCTCGTCATCCTTTGCAGCGATCAGCCTCAACTCAGGGTGGACATGCGTAGTAGCTTGTGCTCAAATTTCTTTACAAATAATGCCATGCTGGGAGTATGCTGCAGACAAAGTAGCGTCGTGGCAGCACAATGAAATGTTTTGGTTACGCTTAGAGGCTTTTCTGCATGCAGCAGACTCTCGACCTGACAGGTCTTTCTTTCTACCTGAAAGCACTAGTAATGCTTGCACCAGACACATACTTCCCTCTCAATGCATGCATTCAGGGGATTTCACTAGCCAGGTTGCATGCTTAGTTTGAAAAAGTGTCAGGTGAAATCAACGCCACGAACGTAGCATGCCATGCAACTGCCTTGGAATAGTTCAAAAAAAAGTGCAGATATCGAGAGCACTTGACAAGAACAGGTCTTGAAAGGCACCTTTACAACTGCCTATGCTAGATACATTGCTCCTAGCCCTAACCTGCTCAGATTCCTCAGCGTGCTCAGGAAGGCCAAGTATTTTACGTGAGGCGGCAGCAGAGGTCGCCACCGCTCTGCACATGAGCACATGAACCAGCCTTAAGATGAAGGAGGGGATAGGCAAAGCAAGACTGATAGGTTGTAAGAATGTGGTTGCAATCCTGAGAGTCTATATCAGCAATATCCCTCCACACTTTCCTCATCCTAAACCTCAGGTTTTTTTAACAAGGGGCCCAGCACTTCCCACAAGGGCCCGGAGGAGCTAGAGCTAGAGCTCTGGGAGGCAATGAATTCTAAAAGCCCCTCCTTCAGGTTCTCCCGCAAAAACTTTTAGCCCTGCCACCTCCTCACGCTCCCCCAATGTCCTAGCTTTAGTTCGCCGTATGGCTTCCATCATGGTCTCTATCATGATGGCAAACAGGCACACAACCCACCAGACACCAGAGAGCACACTTCGGCAGGGCAGGGGGATCGGCCCGACCCGGGGTCAGCGTTAAATTCCGAGTTACATACAGGGTTCATCAGCAAGAAGGCTTTTGTATGTGTCACAACCCCGCAGTCCCTTTGCGTGCAAGACGTCAGAGACACAGGATGTCTTAGCCCGAGGTTAAACCTTGACTCAAATGGGTAAGGGTCAGCTTTGAAGATCTGCTAAGGGTGGCACCATTAGAGCTTATTGAAAATCCTAGCAGGCAAACTCACAAGGTACTCTGATTGGGCAGCCCTCTGAGTATTAGGAAGTAAAACAAAAGCGACGGGCATACTTCAAGCTAGTTCAAGTCTATGCTATGTAAAGTTTACATAGCATAGACTTCTATCATAGAAGCCTGCCTCCTTTGCTATGCCATGATGGTGCAGACCCAAGCACCCAACTCAAAGCCCTGCTCAAAGACAGATTCAAAGTCCAAAAGAAAAGGAAAACTAAGTAGGCAGTGAAGCACAGGGGTGTCCCTATGAACACCAACACGAAAAATGACAAAAACTTGACACAACAACTGAACAAGCTCAATGAAAAGATATCCTTCACCATCCCAAACCAAACACTTGATCAACACAGCCATCATCCTCAGTAATGCCTTTACCTTCCCAGTGGTACCCTGTAATGCTAATCTGTTGAATAAATGAGGATAAGCCAGACTGCCATAGATGAATCTGGCTTCAAAAAGAGCAAACCCGCTACAGCTTTGATAAGAGAGCACATCCAGAGGTTCGGGCTAGGATGTCCATCTCTTACAGGGGAGTACCACACACACTGTATTGATGCACTCATAAACAGCCTTAACAACAACTCATCACGCCACGCCAAGATAACTCAAGCACTCATGCTTGACCAGATTGCCTACTTAAATATGCAAACAACTGAAGATCAGGTCGCTACATACAAAACTTCATTAAGCATGCACAAGCATATGGACTAGCATATGCGCGTGCGCCAACTTCTCAGCATCCATACCTCTAAGCTACACAGTATGTTAAGGAACAAGGAATGGATCACAAACAATTTAGAAAAATTGCAACTTTTGTATCAAACAAGAAAATCCTGTTCACCATACACGACCTGGTAATGAGCATTGCTGAGCCACTCATATCCTTAGGAGTCTGCAACTTCCAAGAGCTGATAGACCCTACGGACAACCTGTACCTTATCCCATGGGAAATTAAGGATAGGTTTTTAATAACTGGAGAAAACAACATTTCCATGCATTGAGATGCTTGCACGCCCTCATCAGCACACCGCATTCCCAAGAAATCACTCCAGAAGTAGCAAGGGACATACTCAGATCAGGCAGAAAGGCCCCTAAACGAATTCTGTGAAGTGGAAGACGGATTGTGAGGGATCCCTCACTCATACCTGGGCTGATATCTGCCATGACACAGACAGTCACAATGAAAGATGGACAAACAAGCCCAACAATCCCTGAGCGGCAAACCCAAGAACCCCAACACAAATGACCCAAATGCAACCAAACACAGGCACGTGTGAGAAACCCACACACAGGTAGGCAATTGCGCACACCACAGACGCAAAATCAAGCACCAGTAACGCCGCTAGACACAACAACCCAGAGGGTCACCAGGAGCCAATCTTTGTATACAAAACTATGGTTGCGGACTGAATCAGCCCCTATGGACACTGATGCAGCAAACCATAACAACTCCTTGAGAGCTACACAATTCCTTGCAAATCCAAATGCCACCAGTTCCACGCAAAGTAGCAGCAGACGCATCACAAGAAGCCAAGCAAGACCTCCTCATTTGACAACACCTTCTGACACACAAATAACGCAGACTCGCATCAAAGTGACCGAAATACCCAAAAGAAAAGCAGACACACTGACGCCAGCCAATCGCCTAGACAGTCTCGAAACACAGATTCAGCTCCAGAGGCATCCACATCAAGCACACAAGAGCGACTTTAGAGAGAACGCACACGCAGACTCAAACCCAACCTCGTGACACAAAGGGGCATTACAACAGTAACGCTCCCACTGTTGGATCCCCAAGACAGAGCAACCTCTGGAATAACAAACAAAACATAGCAGCACCTTTAGACCCTTGTGGCGTCCTAAATTTATTTTTCATCCACCATCTCAAAGTAGAGCAGGTACTGGGCTGCCAGCAACTCGTCAACAACCAAAAGAAGGACACGGATAAAGTCTATGAGGTGTGACAAGAAAAGCAGTTTTTGGTAGAATTTGAGCCTCTCACTATAAGAAGATGGGCACGTCCCATTATAGAGAAAATGCAGGACATCACCAGTCTTCAAGCAAGGGATGTGGCCAGGCTTGAATACGAGGATGCCAGCTGTGAGCGCTGCTTTGATCCAAATCCAAGGGAAGGGCGAGGGCATAACACCACAGAGGGATAAGACTTATACCAGTGCATTTTGTGCAACAGATCATTTCACTGGCGGTGCGTCACATAGAAGGGAGTATACACTGATGACCAACCTACTAGCCACTAGCATTCAAAATGATGGAAATTGGGCCTGCCTTGCCTGTATAAACCTGACACCTAGCCAAAAAGCTGAGCAACTAATACTTAAGAAAAAAGATCTGGTTGAGGTAAAGCTGAAACCCACCTGGGGACCTGTCTATAAGAGTCAAAGAGCTTCATACTACCATGCTTCATCTTGAAAGCTGTCCATTCATTAAGGAATCAGATCAGAAAACAGCACTTATATCCAGAACTGCAAAGAAAGCACTCCCACGCCAAGCCCTTGGAAATTAAAGCTAACTATAGCTTCTCTTATAGAGAGATCGGAGCTGCCCATTTATTTCTACAAGGTGAAATATCGCATCCCTTCACGACCATGGACATGATGTAACAATCCACCGTAAATGGAATTCCTTTTCACACATGTATTGGATTGCTGCAGAAGAGCCAGTCACAAGTTCCAGGCCTACAACAACCAGGCTTGTTTCCCTACAGAACATAAAAAAACAGCTGTATCTCCACGTGTGACACACGCTGTGTGTAACACACAGCATAGACTTGGAGACGCAGATACCACCTAAATGTTTTATAAGGCGTGGATGGAAATGTTTAACATTGTTGATACCAAAACCAGTAATTCCTTTTGGAACAACCAAAAGATAAGCTTTAATTTAAAGTTTAACGTCATTCAATACCATACAAATACTCTGGGCTGTCAACAGATTGCTTTCAGAAATGGCAAGGCCTCCAGCCCAAGCTGCCCACTATGCCGAGGCTGTGATAATCCAATCCACGTGCTCTCTGGTTGCCAGCGTGAGACTATGAGGAAAATGGTAATTGAGAGGCAAAACATTGCTGCCAGGCACATTGTCAAGGCCATCACTGGAGGTGACTATGAGGAAAATGGTAACTGAGAGGCAAAACATTGCTACCAGGTACATTGTCAAGGCCATCACTGGAGGTGACTATGAGGAAAATGGTAACTGAGAGGCAAAACATTGCTGCCAGGCACATTGTCAAGGCCATCACTGGAGGTGACTATGGGGGAAACGTCATCATTACGGATACTGGCAGTGATGCTAAACTCATGGAACAGAGCCTTACTAGATCCGAACAAACAGCCAACAAAACTCTTCCGTCCTGGTTCCTAAGTAACCTCTCGGCCGTGGATCTCCACAGATCATTGAGGCTTGTTGCTATTAACGTATTGCCTAAAGATTTGCCAACAGATAATGTAAAAATACCCCTTGTTCAACCTCTGCCCCCTGCTAATTAGTCCACCTGACTGAAATCAAGTGCGCACCCTATAGGGCACACACATACAAAGAGCAACAAAGCAGCACCGGAGACTTGTGAACATTGTGAAAGCTCAGGTTCGCAAAGATGTCAGCCTTCATATCATTCTTGTGGGGGTGGTGGGCAAGATTTTCAAAGAAAACACTGAAGCTCAATCTTGGTCTTGAAAATTGCAAACTTAAAAAACTGACACTTGTCCTCAACATACGCTCTATCCAATACGCAGACAAAATAATAAGAACCAAAAGGAGGCAGCAACAGAATGCAACCGGGTTTAGTGGGGTTTCGCCACAGAATCCCCCTGATCCATGCTGATCTGACTTTTCCCCTTTTCTCATGGTGGTTGAGGATCTGCGTGCTTGAACCAGGTTCTCTTCCCCTTAAATTCACGCCAACATGGTTATCCTTTTTGGTGTCGGTGGTTACAAGGCCTGCGAGAGGTAAGGGCCGTGATTAGACAAGGCATGCCAGAGGTAGTGAGTGGGTTTTTTTTTGTTGTTGTTGTATTAGGAATTACAAGAAGGCCTCCAGTCAAATCGACTGACTGCTAGCCTGTTCATAAAAAGTTAGCAATTCATGCAAGAAATAGCAGAGTTTATAGTTGCTCTGATTTAAAAAACACCGCATGTCAA